>Ga0222627_1000528_pt1 | contig 16288 bp, 15 predicted proteins | sample AntAcemetageno93_FD_179859 | JGI IMG/M metagenome (GOLD analysis project Ga0222627, IMG submission 179859) | Saline water microbial communities from Ace Lake, Antarctica - #93 | ecosystem: Environmental > Aquatic > Non-marine Saline and Alkaline > Saline | place: Antarctica: Ace Lake | collected... | reverse complement strand
CCAAGGACTTTCTCCTATAGCTGATTCTAATTTTGATATAACAATAAACTCTAACTCCTTATCTACATTCTTTACTGCTTCTTGTAACAAGTCTATTCGTACTAAATTTCCAACAAATCCTCCTGCATTTGTCGCAATAGCCCTCCCTGGCATTTCAATATTTATTAACATACTCACTCCTGCCGACTGAATCATGTTTATTCCTTCGACGGTCATTGTCTCATCCTTCTCTTCTGTATAATAAAAACGAAAATATCCATTTTCTGATTGAAATTCTTCATTTATTAGCGCCTTTTCTCCCCGCACTGAAACAATATTTTTGTCTTCACTTACTTCACATTCTTCTGTTTCTATTGCAAATTTTTCCTTAATACTCGCTTCTTCACAAATCTCAGCTTCGGTTGCTGCTTCTAGTCCTTCTGTCGCCTCTTGTGCGTTCAGTTGAGTCATATCTTTCACTACTTCTATTTTCATTGTTCCGTTCTCAAGAATTGTCATCTTCTGAGTTATTTCCACACATCCTGTCAAAAACAGAAGAAAGCAAAATATTGAGAGTATTTTTACTCCCCTGAAAGCTGTTTGTATTGTAAACATGCGACCATTATCTGTTACACACGCTTATAAAGTCAAATTCGAAATAAATTCCGAGCATTCGCTATCAACTGCTCTGCTACGGATTCAATCTCTTCTCCTCGAACTTCTGCAATCTTCTGCACTACTTCAACCAAGGCTACTGGTTCATTCGTAGAATTCTTTTTACGGAATTCCTGTGGAGGAAGAAAAGGTGCGTCTGTTTCTGTAATTAACATTTCAATAGGAATTTCGCGAACTACGTCACGCAAAATATCTGATTTTTTGTACGTCACAATTCCGCCAATTCCAAGGAGAAATCCCGCCTCTTCTGTGAAAAATTTCGCTGACTCTAAATCTTCTGAAAAACAATGAACTACTCCGCGAACGCCTGTCCCGAGAATATGCTCTTTAAAAAAAGAAATCACGTCCTCTGTTGCGTTTCGTGTATGAATAATAAGGGGCAAATCGTGTTTTTTTGCGAGCGCTACATGTCGAAGAAAAATGTCTGTTTGTGAATCAAAAGCCGCCTCTCGTGGATCGTGATACCAATCAAATCCACATTCTCCAATCCCTACTACTTTCCCCGGATTTTCAATAATCCATCGATCAAAGAGGGTAAAGAGTCCATCTGCCGTTTTTGCAGTCGCTTCATACGTACTCCCGGGAATTCTGTGCTCTGGATGGGGATTCCCAAGAAGTTTTACATCTGTTGGATGGAGTCCGACTGTTGCATAAAAATCTTCATTTTTTTTGGCTAGAGAAATCGCTGCATGACTCGCTCGCTCGTCACATCCAATCTGGATTTGAGCTATAACTCCTGCTTCTCTCGCACGCTCAAACATTGCTTCGGGATCTTCCCATCCCGAGAAATATCCATGTGTGTGCGTGTCAATTATTGGGAAATTTGCCATCTTGCGCAGTGTACGCAAAAATGGAGATGATGCGAAAATTTTTTATTGCCATCTTAATAAGCGTAATACTCATTCCTGCAGTTGACGCTGCCTGGCGACGCTACCGACCTACGTATTCTTTTCAACGTGCAGAAAAAACAAATACGCAGCGCTACTCTCGTTCTCGATGGAGAATTGTTAAATCCCCATATCAATACCGATTTTCACAACGATACAAACGAACGGACCGACTTCTTTGGCGAACCATGGAACCACACGGAAGTTCTACCGAGAAAATAGAATCTCCTATTTCAAAAGATTTTTGTAATTATAATAATTCAATTATTGGAGAATATCTTCCTTCTGTGGACGTAAGTAATCGTTGTTGTGTCTGTCTTGATGGATGGAAATGCCAATATTCAGCTATCGTAAGAGGAAGCTTTCAACGTATTTGTGATCCCGATTGGATTCCACCTGATACTACTGGAGAATAGAAATTAAACTTCAATCTACAATCTTCAGTCTACAAATTTGGAATTCTTAATTTGCAGTTTGTAGTTTGTAGTTTGTAGTTTGAAAATTGTAGTTTGTTATACCCCTTTCCACTTCCAAAAATATTTCACGACACTCTCGAGGTGAATCCAAAATGTCTTTCGACAAAGGGCATTGAAAATATTTCCTCCAGAAAGCCTATTGGGTGAATGTATCGCAACAGCAGCTCGAATCTGTAATACGCGAAATCCTTTTTTCCAAACTCGACGACAAAAATCAGTATCTTCTAGAAAAAGAAAAAATCGCGGATCAAATCCCTTTAATTTTTCAAACGTGTCTCGTTTCAAAACCCAAAAACTTCCCTGTGCCCATTCTGTCTCGCGAATATCCTCTTTTTGTGCTTTTTTTAATATCTGAGAACCAAATAATCGTCGTGTTGTAAGCCCCCATAAAGAAGGAAATTTTCGACAATTTTCTAGTATTTCGCCCTCTCGTGTTTTCAAAACAGGGACAACTATTCCTGCGTTTTTTTCTTGCTTAAGTGTGGACAGAAGAGTGTCGATTGTTCCCTCTGATACCTCTATATCTGGATTTAATATTGCCAAAATTTCTCCTTGGCAAAAACGAAATCCCTCCGCGTTTCCTCCTCCATATCCCAAGTTCTCTACTAACTGAATTACGTGCACTCGTTTTTCTTTTTCAAAAAATGTATCCAAACGAACTCCGTCGCCTCCTTTTTTTGTAGGATTATCAACAATAATCCATTCCCATTCGACACTTGGTGGAAATTTTTGAATCGACCGCCAAAGAGACTCAATGCGCTCAAACGAACCAAAGTTTACGGTTAAAAGAGAAAGTACGGGTAAATCCATCTTCGGCAGTGTACAAAATTTAAAGCGTGAGGTAAAATCGCCACGAATTTATATAGCGACAATGACAACTTTCAAAATGTTTTCCGGAAGCAGCCATCCAGCATTTGCTCAACAAATTTGTGATGAATTAAAAATTCCACTCGGGAAAATGACCATCAAGCAATTTGCCTGCGGGGAAACTTATGTGAAATTTGATGAAACGTTCCGGGGACAAGATGTGTTTCTCGTGCAAACAGGACGAACGGGACACATGAACAATGACCTCGTAGAGCTTCTTCTCATGATCGATGCTGCCAAACGAAGTTTTGCAGAAAATGTACATGTCGTAATGCCGTACTTTGCGTATTCCCGACAAGATAAAATTCACGCACCACGTGAAGGAATTTCAGCAAAAATGTGGGCCAATATGCTCACGCGGGCAGGAGCTGATCATGTGATCACTATGCACTTACATTCAGACCAAATTCAAGGATTCTTTGACTGTCCCGTAGACAACCTCAATCCGCGAAAACTCTTTTTGGATTACTTTTCAAAGAAGAAATTAATAGATCCCGTTGTTGTTGCGCCAGATGCCGGAGGAGCCAAGGAGGCGAAAAAATTCGCTGATGAGCTTGGTGTACCACTCGTGATCTTGCACAAAACTCGCCCGGAACACAATGTGTCAGCAGTGACGCATGTTATCGGAGATGTGAAAGGGAAAACGCCAATCATTATTGATGACATGGTCGACACGGGAGGGACTCCGTGCGGGGCTAAGGAAGCACTTATTGCCGCGGGAGCACGCGATGAGGTGTATTTGGCGACAACACACGCAATCTTCTCTGGGCCAGCACGAAATCGTCTCACAAAGGCAAATTTCAAGGAGATTGTTGCAACCGACACGCTGCCTGTAGAGAACCCACCGAAAAACTTCAAAACTCTTTCTGTGGCACCACTTTTGGCAAAAGTTATCAAAAATGTCGTAGACCATCAATCTGTATCGAAGTTGTATTGAAATCAGTAACACCTCTATGAAGACACTGTGTTTACGTCTCCTCTTATACTAAGAGGAGATAAAATAAGAATTCAAATATTCCCCCGCTTAGTGTAAGCGGGGGACAAAGACGTCCCAAAATGCCTAGGGGGCGTTATTTGTTGTTTGCGGCGGGAATTAAGAACTTTCTTATTTTGGGTTGCCTTTGTGTGTGCAGCAAAAAACGATTATTTAAAAAAAAAGACCCTTCTGTAGAAAGATCTTTTCCTCAACACATCAACTCTCAAATAAGCAAATCAATAATCCACTGACCAATTGTAATACTCCATTTAGTAGTTCCTAAAGCAGGAAACCAAAGCATGATCGAAAAAAGCAATTGTGCTGTAGACGCCTGTTTTACTGCAGCGATAAAGCCTTCTGGTCTTTCGTTATCAACTTTCCTTAATCGCTCTTCTAAATACATCCAACGAAACCCAATTGTACTTTGCATTACAATAAACCATCTAACGAATACTATTTTTTCTTCCCCCAAGTGTGCCAGTACAGAAAAATTGAATGCCGTAAGGAGCGCATAAATTAGAAATAGATAAATCCAAAATAAAATTTTCCCTTTTTTCATGATTCTAAATTTTTATATTTAACTTAATTTTTACTTATATCGAAATGTAAAATAGCTGATGTATATCCCGAAAACGGGAAACACATTCCCATTTTACAAATAAGTATATAACAGCAAGTTTCGCCGATGTCAACTCTGTTCTGATTTCTGCATAACAAAAAACCCGCCGAAGCGGGTTTTTATAAATGCTATTTAAAGCAGAATTATTACTCAACAATTTTTGTAACAACTCCAGCTCCAACCGTTCGTCCACCTTCTCGGATAGCGAATCGAGTTCCCTCGTTCAATGCGATTGGGCAGATAAGTGTAACAACGAATTTAGCGTTGTCACCAGGCATAACCATCTCAACACCTGCTGGAAGCTCAACCTCTCCAGTTACGTCAGTTGTTCGGATGAAGAACTGAGGTTTGTAACCTTTGAAGAATGGTGTGTGACGACCTCCTTCTTCTTTTTTCAATACATATACCTCAGACTCAAATTTAGTATGTGGTTTGATTGATCCTTTTTTACACATAACTTGACCACGCTCGATCTCTTCGCGCTCGATTCCTCGAAGCAATAGACCAACGTTGTCTCCAGCAAGACCTTCATCGAGAGTTTTCTTAAACATCTCAACTCCAGTAACAACAATAGCACGAGTGTCTTTGATCCCTACGATCTCAACCTCGTCTCCTGTGTTTACTTTTCCTTGCTCAATACGTCCTGTAGCAACAGTTCCTCGACCTTTAATTGAGAATACATCCTCAACTGGCATCAAGAAATCTTTGTCGATCTCACGTTTTGGTTCTGGAATATCTTTGTCGAGAGCAGCCATCAATTCCATGATTTTGTCTCCCCACTCTCCTGTTGGATCTTCAAGTGCTTTCAATGCTGATCCTTTAATAACTGTAACGTCCTTATAATCACGTTTTGCAAGCTCTTCTCCGATCTCCATCTCAACCAACTCAATCATCTCGGCGTCATCAACCATGTCGCATTTGTTCATAAATACAACGATGTGGTCAACTCCAACCTGACGAGCCAATAGGATGTGCTCTTTTGTCTGTGGCATTGGGCCATCAGTAGCTGCAACCACAAGGATTGCTCCATCCATCTGTGCCGCACCTGTAATCATGTTTTTCACATAATCGGCGTGACCTGGACAGTCAACGTGTGCGTAGTGACGAGCTTCTGTCTCGTACTCTTGGTGAGAAGTCGCAATAGTAATACCACGTGCTTTCTCCTCTGGTGCGTTATCAATTTGGTCAAACGCGATTTGTTTGTTTATCTCTGAAGGCAGTCGATTTGCCAATACAAAGGTAATAGCTGCAGTCAGCGTAGTTTTACCGTGGTCGACGTGACCAATGGTTCCCACGTTGACGTGCGGTTTCGTTCGCTGAAATGTGTCAGCCATCTTGGAAAGGATTAAAAAATATGAAATGGATTTTCCGCGCGGATTCTAGCGAAGAGAGGAGTCCTGTCAACTTTTTTCGATGACACAAACTTGATTGTAAATAAAGTGTTGACAAATCATTCTCCTTGGATAATAATTCTCCTGTAGATAATATTTATAAAAATGAATCAGTGTACAAATCGGCAACAAATAAATGCTATGACTGACAGGCGTATTCAGCGATTGGGAGATATGTGTAGAGATCAAAACATTCCCCTTACTCCACAAAAAATGGAGATATTCAAATATCTTGCTGGAACGATTCGTCATCCATCAGCACAGGAACTTTTTGAAGCAATGAAAAAGCGATTTTCTAATATTGCTTTCTCTACTGTCTATAAAAATCTGACAAAATTTAAAGAAATGGGACTTGTTCGTGAAATTCCAATGAAAGATGGATCTTCTTCTCGATTTGATGCAAACATGGAAAATCATCATCACATTATCAACCTTGATACCGATGAGATCCTTGATATTGACCCCGGAGAAATGGGAGATGTTTGTCTTCCTAATTCTCTTGAGAAATATCAATTAGAGAAAGTTTCTGTGAAATTTTATGTCCGAAATATGCCGGAAAAAAAGGAATAATATCTTTTCCTTCAACCTCTAAAACACTTACTTATTAACCTTAAAAATATGTGTGAAACAAATTGCCTTCGTATTGGTCACCCTGCACCAGAATTTTCTGCTGCTGCTTGGGATCCACGCCATCCAGACAAAATGAATCATCAAGTTTCTCTTAAAGATTTTAAGGGGAAATGGACTCTTTTGTTCTTTTATCCTCTTGATTTTACTTTTGTCTGTCCGACAGAATTAATTCATTTGGGTGAACTAAATAAGGAATTTGAAAAGCTTAATTGTCAGATTGTAGCGGCAAGTACTGATTCTGTTTTTTCTCATCAAGCCTGGGCAAAACAAGATGAACGCATCGGAAAACTTGGATTTCCAATTCTATCTGATATGTCTCAAGAAGTTGCATTTGACTACGATGTATTACACAAAGACGGGATAGCACTTCGCGGAGCATTTCTCATTGATCCAGACGGGATATTGCAATCCATGACAGTGAACAATCTCAGCGTAGGACGAAATCCAGAAGAATTACTGCGGACGCTTAAGGCATTCCAGACGGGAGATCTTTGTCCTGTGAATTGGGAAGCTGGAGAAAAAACTCTTGGAAAGGCCTAGAGGTTTCTTTCTTATTCATAATTAAAAAATCCTTAGAATAAATCTAGGGATTTTTTCTTTAAAATTATATTTCTTTGTTCTCTGAATCTGCGGTTATTTGTTCTTCTGGGAAAAGAAGTTTTTTCCAGTCAAGCAATCCCTGATTCCACAACAATACTGCTAAAACTCCCAGGTCAATAGCTATTGATAATGCGTCCATCGCCCCAAACCCGTCTAGAAAAACAAGCGCTATGTTTCCTATTAAAAATGCCACTGCCCCGCGAAACACTTCTCGTGGTGAATGCTGAAAAGCAAATCCAATAGTAAAAAATACTATTCCATTTAAAAGAAATAAGAATGTATAAATGGGCAACATTGTCCCGGTGATGGGAAAAAGAAATTGCATTAAGGCTAACACGGCCCAGAATAAGGCTTTGAAATATAATATATATTTCACAATGCGGAATACTAATTCTCTCATGTGTACTTTTTTATACTAACTATTTTTATTCTACCGTGATTTTTTTGTGCTGGCTATTCTTTTTTTTAATATATTTATATTTATATATATGAAAAAATCCACTCCTCCTTCGTGGGGCTAGATTTTTTCATGGTGGGTCGGGTGAGGATTGAACTCACGACCAACTGGTTAAGAGCCAGATGCTCTACCACTGAGCTACCGACCCGCCGCGCAGATTGTCTATTTTTTAACAAAAAATGCAAATTTTCTAAAAGCAATGATTTTATTTCTTCTTTTTTGCCTTGGCTAGTTTTTCTGGTGCGACCTTTTCTTCTGGTGTTTCAATGATTAATGAAATTGAATTAATTTTGTCATTTTTCGATGGTCGCATGAGAATTACTCCCTGAGTAGAACGCCCTGAGGTCTTCACTCCATCAATACCCATTCTCATAGTTTGCCCTTGTTCTGTAACGAGAAGCAGGTCTGCCGCAAGCCCTGGTGAAATAACCCGTGCCCCTGCTACTTTCCCTGTTTTTTCTGTTATATTAGCAACCTTTATTCCCGTTCCTCCTCGTGATTGTTCTCGATATAAATTCACTTTCGACATTTTCCCAAGTCCATTTTGCATTACTACGAGTAATTTTGCTTCATCACTCTGTAATAAATCCATTTCCATTACTACGTCGTCTCCTTTTAATTTAATTCCACGCACTCCTGTCGCGCTTCGCCCCATTACACGTACATCGTTTTCACTAAAACGAATTGATTTCCCTTCTCGTGTAACGATAAATACATCGTCTTGTCCGCTTGAAACACGCGTCCATAGCAATTGCTCTCCTTCGCGCAATCCACAAGCAATAAGACCGCTTCTTCGTACGCTTGTGAACTGATCAAGCGCTACTCGTTTTACTGTTCCTCCAGTAGTACAGAAGAAAACATACTCTCCAATTGATTTTGATAAATTTAAAATTGCCGTTACTTTTTCGTCTTCTCTCAACTGTAAAAGATTAACAATTGGCGTCCCTTTGGCTGTTCGACTTGCCTCTGGAATCTCATATGTAGGAAGTGCGAATACGCGTCCCGTAGAAGTAAAGAACAATAAGTCATTATGGTTCGAACCAAATGCTGTTTTTGAAATCGTATCTTCGTCTTTTGTTTTGGCACCAACCACTCCTACTCCTCCTCGTTTCTGAGAACGAAACGATGTAGGAGAAAGTCGTTTCACATAATTTTGTTCTGTCAAAACAACAATCATTTCCTCATCTGGGATAGTGTCTTTGGCCGAAAATTTCCCAAGAGTATATGGATGAACAATTGTTTGACGTTTGTTTCCATATTTCTCAGCTGCTATTTGCATCTCTGATTCAATAAGATCTGCCTGGATGTCTGTTGATGCCAAAATCCCTTCCAATTTCTTCATCAATTCTCGTAGTTCTGCCAATTCATCTTCAATTTTTTTACGCTCCATTCCTGCCAGCGTCTGCAATCGCATTTCTAAGATCGCTTTTGTTTGACGGTCAGAAAGTCCAAACTTTTTTTGCAAGGCTTCTCCTGCATCTTCCTTGGTTGCCGATCCTCGAATAAGAGAAATTACTTCATCAATATGATCTAAGGCAATCATTAATCCATCCAATATATGAGCTCTGTCTTGTGCGACCTTTAGCTCAAATTCTGTACGACGACGAATTACGTGAAAACGGTGATCGATAAAGTGCTGCAACACCTCTTTTACGTTCAATAATTTCGGGTGAATCCCGTCTACCAAGGCAATCATATTCAAATTAAATGATTTTTGGAGCTGAGTCATCTTAAACAATTGGTTCAAGATTTTCTTTGGAAAAGAGTCTTTCTTGAGCTCAATAACCACTCGAATTCCTTCGCGGTTTGATTCATCTCGCAAGTCGGTAATTCCTACTATTTTCTTGTCACGAACAAGATCGGCGATTTTTATAACTAACTCTGCTTTATTCACTTGATAAGGAATCTCTGTAACAATAATTGCATTCTTTCCGCTCTTCATTTCTTCAATTTCCACTTTTGCGCGCATTACTACCCCTCCACGCCCCGTTTTATACATTTCTGCTAAACATCCTCCATCATAAATTTCTGCTGCTGTTGGAAAATCTGGTCCTTTAATATATTGTAATAAATCATCAATCGTTGCCTCGGGGTTACGCAACAAGTGTGCTGTTGCTCCTACTATTTCTCCCATATTATGAGGTGGAATATTCGTTGCCATTCCCACGGCAATTCCCATCGTTCCGTTCAAAAGAAGCTGTGGCAAAACGCTTGGAAGCACGACTGGCTCTTGCGCCGTGTTGTCATAGTTTGGGCGGAAATCAACTGTTTTTTTCTCAATATCTGCCAACATTGTCTCTGCGACCCGAGTCATTCGAGCCTCCGTATAACGCATTGCGGCTGGATTATCCCCGTCAATTGATCCGAAGTTTCCTTGTCCATCTACTAATGGATAACGAAGACTAAAGTCCTGTGCCATGCGCACCATAGACATATATACCGCACTATCTCCATGTGGATGATATTTCCCCAATACCGCTCCCACCACGTTGGCAGATTTTCGGTACTTAGCACTCGCACGCAGTCCGTTCTCATGCATGGCATATAAAATACGTCTATGAACTGGCTTCAGTCCATCACGGACATCTGGCAAGGCACGTGAGACAATCACGCTCATCGCATACGCGATGTAGGATTGCTCCATGTCAGTTACAATGTCGATCGATGGTCCGGTCGGAACAAATGGCGGCGGGACAACAGATTTTTCTTCCGAATTTTCTTCTGAAGAAACATCCTCATCTTCAACAACCTCTTCTTCTGAGGGAGTCTGTTCTGGTTCTGACGCCTCAGCGTCAAACAAGCTGTTTTTATCGTTTTCGTCCGTCATTTTTTGTATGCGAAAAAATCAGGCAAATAGTAGCGATTTCAGGGGGAAATGCAACATAAAAAGTACTTAATTTTCATAAATTAAAACCAAAATACTTACTCGTTTTTCGCCACCTTCTTTGTCCCCTGCAAAATCTTTGCAGGCCAAGCTCTATAGGACGAAATAAATTCATCTCTTACTGTCTTTCCTTCGTGGGAAACATATCTCCACCACTCTGTTCTAAATCCGTGATGTTCCGTCGAGAGAAGCTCCGTTTCTCCCATTGGCAAATCTTCACTTTCGTACACTATTGGCGTTGGCGCTTTTTTGAAATCTGAAATAAATGGCCCCTCAAGCTGTACTTTCCGTCCATCATTGGTCCCATAGAAAACAAAGAATAAATTTTCATCCTCTGTGAATGTCTGGATCAATAAGTCTCCCTCGGTATCATTTATGAAACGAAAATCTAATTGCCCTAGATAAATAGCGGCATCAAGCCCGTACGGCTTATAATATGGAACCGCATATGAATGTGCTCTACGCGATTTAATGGGGAATCCCCCCGTCAATGCTGCACGAAATGCTGTTGTAGAAACCTGACATAGCCCTCCTCCTTGTTCTTTTTCTGTTGTGTTTCCCTTGATTACTAGCTCTGGGACAAATCCATTTGATTCGTCTACATTCTCCAAAATAGTGTTAAAAGAAAATCGCTCCCCTTTTCCCATGATTGAGCCATTAAATTTTGCTGCTCCAACACGAATATTTGTTTTCCGCGCCCTTGAGGACCCAGAAAAATTTGATTCTCCTATGGCCACAATTTCGCGAATTCCTCTCTCCTGTAACTCCTCAGTAACACTCACTGCTGAGAATATTTTTTTTGCTGGTACGCGAACGTCATCTCGTTTTTCAATGATAGCTGTGTCCAGAAGCGAAATGAGACGATCTACATTTATTTCATATCCATCGTGTGGCGTCCCCTCAAACTGAATGTCTCCTTTCTCCCCTACAGAAATTTGTACTGATGTTTGCTTTGGGGCCCTGACAATAGACATTTCCGAAAGAGTCGCCTTTAGGTTTTCTGGAGAAATTCGTGTTACAAACTCTGTTTCAATATCAAATAATTTTTCAGTTGGTGGCAATTCTTGTTCCAAATTAATTGGGATTCGCATGTCCCCTATGACTAAAAAGTGTACGGGCGTCTGTTGTAATAATTCTGACTGAAGCTGGAAATCAAGTGTAATCGCGCGATCGTCAAAAATAAGTGTAATCGGACGTAACGTCTCTGCTGCAACACTCGAGGTTACAACCAAGCAGAAAAGAAATGCCATTATCCACCGTTTCATCGCAGAGACTGTAGCGAAAAGAGGGGAACGATTCAATAGAAAAAACCCTCTTCTGTGCTCTCTGAGATATTAATCTTTCAGCAGCAGAAGAGAGGGATGTCTTTTTTGTAGGTGCTACCCTACCGGATGCATCAATTCCTCCGTACCGAGCTTTCCGTTGATGACTACGCGAGAATTATTCTTCTCAACATGCTCACGCAATCGTACTCACTTCGGCCTTAATACCGAGCCTCTATGTGCTCTTTTGTTCGCCGCCCGCTCTTCACGGGCTACACAGTTCATATACTGTTAGCTTGTAGTATTAAGATTAAAAGTGGATTTATTCATGAGCATTTTGCTCCGAGTATAATACCAAGTTTTTTTTAACTCCTTCTTCTCCCCTTGTCAATGAAATCCTTTTTCGTATCTACTCAAAATATGCCAAAAAGTCCTCTCGAGACATTGTTTCTTTTTTGAGCAAATCAATTGCGATCTGATGTAATAGTTTTTCGTGTTTTTTCAGAATCTCTTCACATCTCTGCTCTGCCTCTTCCACAAGTTCTTGCACTTCGCGATCAATCTCGCGAGCAGTATCTTGAGAAAATTCTTTTTCTGTAAGTTCAAAAATCCCTTTTGATCGATTCTTTTCAGCAAATACTACTGGGCCAAGCTTTTCTCCTCCCATTCCATATGTCATCACCATCGCTCGTGCAATACGAGAAATCCGCTCTAAGTCATTAGACGCTCCTGTTGTTGTTTGTCCAAACATAATGCGTTCTGCCACTCGTCCTCCATGAAGTGAAACCATTTCGTCCTTCATTTTTTGTTCTGACTGCAAATACGTATCTTCTTCTGGAAGAAACCAAGTAACTCCAAGCGCGCTTCCTCGAGAAATAACTGAAATCTTGTGTACCGGCTCACAGTTCTCTGTTAAGTGCCCTGAAATCGCATGTCCCACTTCGTGATGAGCAATGATTTGTTTTTCTTTCTCTGTGATTTTTCGACTTTTCCGTTCTGGCCCCATGGCAACTTTTTCTACAGCGTCATCTAAATGTTTTTGAAAAATAGCCGAAGATCGTGTCTTGACCGCCGCAATCGCCGCTTCATTTAAAACGTTCTCAATATCAGCGCCTGAAAATCCAACCGTCTTGCTGGAAACTGATTTGAAATCCACCTTGGAATCAAATTTTTTATTTTTGGCATGTACTTCTACTATCTGTAGCCGGGCCTCCATGTCTGGCAAATCAATATGTACCCGACGATCAAATCGTCCTGGCCTTAATAATGCGTTATCGAGCACGTCTGGTCGATTTGTTGCCGCAAGAACAATTACATTTGTCCCTGGCTCAAATCCATCCATCTCTGTCAAAATCTGGTTCAATGTTTGCTCTCTCTCATCATGTCCTCCACCAGACCCATTTCCTCTTTTTTTCCCAATGGCATCAATTTCATCGATGAAAATTAAGCAGGGCGAATTTCGTTTTGCTGTTTTGAACAAATCACGCACACGAGAAGCTCCTACTCCTACAAACATTTCTACAAACTCAGATCCCGATACATTGAAAAACGGAACCCCTGATTCTCCTGCTATAGCTCGAGCCAAAAGAGTTTTCCCTGTTCCTGGTGAACCAACTAATAAAATTCCTTTCGGTATTTTTGCTCCCATTTTTTGATATTTCTTTGGGTTCTTAAGGAAGTCTACTACTTCTACTACTTCCTCTTTTGCCTCTTGTGCTCCTGCAACATCTGCGAATTTCGTTGTGTGTTTTTTGGCGTCGTATACCCGAGCTTTTGATTTTCCAAAACCAAAGGGACCTCCTTCTCCTCCACCAGATCCTCCCGCCCGACGGAATAAAAAAATCAACAACACTACGAGTAGTAATAGTGGCACTGCTCCAACTAACAAATTCATCCAGAACTTAGATCCAGATGTGTCTACTATTTCTACTTTTGCGCGCTTCAGTGGATCATTAAATCCCAGATCTAGCATAGTCGTTCCTGCTTCTTTTACTGATATATATTTCGTCCCATCAAATGCTTTTGCCTCAATTTCGTTGTCTTTAATAAGAATGCTTTCGAGCGCATCATTATTATAATTCTGCATTAACTCCGTAAGAGAAATACTGGTTGGTTTTTTGGGGAAAAGCTCTAAATTCGGCCTCGTAAAAACCATGATTGCCGCTCCTGCAATGGCAATAAACATTAGTATTAAAAATGGATTCTGTCCTGACGAGTTTTTTGGATGGTATTTTTTCATTGCTGTCTTAAAGAGTAAAAATCATCCGCAGTCTACGCCGTACTTCAATTTTTTCAACTTTTCTTATAATCAGTAAATAATTTCCCATCGAGATGATCTCTCTCGTGTAAAAGTATTCGCGCATCCCATTTCCCCAATTTCTTCTCGTGCCAATTTCCTTTTACATCTTGCCACTGTGCCTGAATACGTGCAGGACGTGTAACTCGTTCAAAAACTCCCGGTAAAGACAGGCACCCTTCTTCGATTGATACTGTTTGAGGAGAAGTCCATGTTATTTTTGGATTAACCATAGGGACAACTTTCTGCTCTTTTTTTTCTCCTACATTAAATGTAATGACTATAATCTGCCGCATGTCCCCTACTTGATTTGCTGCTAGTCCTACTCCACGAATCCCCGTCTCCGGATCTTCCATCAGCATCGTCTTCTCCATTTCGTGAATAAATTTTGATAATTCGGCATCAAATTCTGTCACCACTCGGCAATGCGAGCGGAGAATTTTATTTGTTTCGCCAGTTTCAATAGTCAACATCTATTTCCCTTGTACTGTTTTTTGAAAAAACCGCAAGATCTTTACCGGGGGTCCCCGAAAATACGAGAAGAAGCCATTGTTTGTTGAGTCAACTCAATATCTTCATCTGTACGAACACCAAAATCCAATGGCCGCCGTAATTTTGTATGGAGTCGCAAAAATGATTGTGGCTGTACTTGTACTGTATTATTACGATAATTTAAGTATGGATCTCGATTTGGTGTCGGAATGAAATCAAATTCCAATACCTCAATTGCTTTGGGCGAAATGGCTGCCCAGTCATGACTCCGGGAACACGCTTTTTCATCTATTACCCCGAGAGCTATCCCAATATCTCCTCCCCAATAATCAACTACGTCACACTGAGTAGTGTTTGTGTCCCACGTTGCTACTCCCCAACTATCTGCTTTCCCGTCGGCATCTGTGTCGACTCCTAGCAACCTTTGCATTTCTAGGCGATTAGCAGGATTTCCTCCCTCATCGGTTGTGTCTAAACGAAGTGCCGTCCTCTCTGTTCTTTCTCGATTAATAAGATATAACGTATCAAGTGTCCCGTACCATGCTTCTGCACAAGGATCAATTACATCGAGATTGTTTGGTGGTGACTGATCTGACAATTTTTTCCCTCCTAGGTTTCGATATCGATCGATCCCTGTCGTGGTAACTTTCCAGTAAAACAAATTCGGATATCCAATCTTCCTTCGATTTTCTATATTGTTTGCCCATGGGTTCACAACCCCTGAGGCTGAGGGGACCTGTCTTCCGTCAAAGTTAGCACACAGGCCGGGATCTGGCCCCACTTCTATAAAAAACCTATCATAATCAATCGTATTATTTCGAACCAACTGAGACACTCTCTCCATTATAAAACGAGACTCTGATGCAAAACTTTGCACTGCATTAATTTTCTTCTGTGAAAAATATATACTCCCGAGCGTCGCAAAAAGTCCCGTAATAACAATCGCGGATATTACGATGGCGATAAGTAGCTCCACCATTGTTACTCCTCGAAAACGGTATGGAAAATTTTTCATTTTTAATAACTTTCACGCCCAAGAAAATCGTACAGATATGTTTCTAGGTCCAAAGAACGAACCTTGCTCCCCTCTCTCCACTGTACTCGCGACACTACATTCAAACGAACCTTTGTTGGACATCCCACTGTAGTACAAGTTGGATCATCTACCCATTCATCTTCTGGCGTTAATAAAATCTGTCGATAGAAGGCGGTTGCCTCTCCTCCGCCTACAGCATCATGATACATTCTTCCTTCATTGGGAGTTGTCGTACTTTCATACAAACGAAAAGCTTCTCCTGGAAGAGCGTCTTCCACCGTTAGCGCTGAGGATATCGTCTCCTCTAAATAATATCGAGAACCTTCAAATTCAACTCTATATACTCCTGTCGTAATTAGAGCCGTTGCCGTTTGGCAGGCATTTGGTGCTGCCACCGTGTCCAAACACAGCCATTTCCCTCGGCGATCTCCTGAATATTTCAACCAATTGGTGTCGCGAATATTTCGTACTGCTTCTACTCCCTCTTTTGCAATATTCAATGCTGTAACCCGATTTACAACATTTGTATTTGCTGCAGAAACCTGAATCAAAAGAGTAAAAGCGCTTGTCAAAACCGCCACCATTATAGTAATAGCCACCATCACCTCCAAGAGGGTTTCTCCTCGATGTCGAAACCGGTTTATTCTTCGTTGCATTCACCGGAAGGAGAAAGAAATGGGTAATTTGCAATGCTAGAAAAACACACCGTGTTTACCTTTCCTATTGCTGTGAAATCTATTGTTATTCGTGCTAATTTATCT
>Ga0222627_1000527_pt1 | contig 16302 bp, 25 predicted proteins | sample AntAcemetageno93_FD_179859 | JGI IMG/M metagenome (GOLD analysis project Ga0222627, IMG submission 179859) | Saline water microbial communities from Ace Lake, Antarctica - #93 | ecosystem: Environmental > Aquatic > Non-marine Saline and Alkaline > Saline | place: Antarctica: Ace Lake | collected... | reverse complement strand
ATAAGGAAATATTACGCACAAGATATAATACGAGGCACTGAAACGGGGAGTAAAAGGTTTAAAGCTATTACCAAAGCCATAGCCACCCTCAAAGCAGTAGATGAGGCTCAAGATATGTTACGACCAATCAATTATAATGAAAAAGTCTGGGGTTTTAACGAATGGGGAATGGAATATAATAAACTACACAAAAGAGCTAAATTAATCCTTGCCAAGCAGATACTGAAGGTTGAGGCATTGGAGAAAAGCTTAGAGAGTGTGGGAGATGTTGATGATATGAAAGATACAATATGGGATATAATGCAAGTAGCACTTGATAAAAACCACTACATTACTAAGAGAGAAGAATTAGAAGAAATACTTTTAGATTGCAAAATACCTGAATTAGTTGCTGCTGCGTTAAAACCCGTCATCTCCAAGCAGATACTAAAGGTTAAGGAACTTGAGAATAGTATGCTTACCAAGAGTGAGTTTAAGAATATTTTATCAGAGTTTTCGCCAAGTGTAGCAAGCGATAGTGGTCAACCTGAATGGTCATCTAGAGAACTTGATAAGGTTTGGGATTTTATTACAGGTAGGGCGAAATACATCTGTTCTTCTGATGATGATTTACGAAAAATAAAGGAACTTGAGGCTAAGATAAAGGAGATTGAGAATGAAAATTAAAATAGTAAACACAAGATATAATGACTCTTTGATTATTGAAGAACCTACTATTGAAGAGGTAAGAATATCTGCAAAAAATGAGTGGGAGAAAAGAGGTTGGAAAGAGCCTGATATGTATAGCGAGGTTGTAAAATGAATAATATAGATAAACTACAAAAAAGCATAAATCAGTTAGAGGAAATAGTTAGCAATCTTGTGGAAGAAAGAAATGCACTCCAAGCAGAAAACAAGAAACTCAAAGAGCAACAGCTTACGGAAGAGGAGATAGTTAAGGTAATGTCTGGAGCATTTGATGACAGCATTACTTGGCGACACATACCTTTTGCTGATGACTTTCCATACGAAGATGTAATGACTAAGTTAAATAAGGAGTTAGCCAAAGCAATAATCAAAGCAAGAGAGGAGAAGTAATGGACAGAAGAGATGTAGAAGAACGTGCGGCCAAATGTAATATCTGTGCGGCGGAACTCAATATAGTGGAAAACCAGATATTCGGCAACAGGTGTATATACTGCGACACCACCACCAGGAAGATAGGTTTCTGGGATTTTATGAACCAATGCAGGTTGGATTATATAATATACACCCTAACCCGCAAGCTCATAGAGAAACACGGCGAAGATGCCAGAATGTTATTTTTAGGATGTATCGCGGAGGCCGGCGGAGTAGATATCAGAGGGATAACCACCATACAGGATAAGAATATCCTGATTGGTATAATGAAACGATACGCATAAAACAGAAAGGAGCAAAGTATGAAAATGTTGTTAGTGGTAGCAATAGTAATTGCCCTTCTCGTGGGGCCAGCATTCGCAGGCGCAGATGAGGACAGAACACAGTTGTTAAGAGAAAGGATTAACATTCTACAAGCCCAGAGGGAAACTGATTTAATCGAAATCAGGAGAATTGAGGGTATCTTCATCGAAAAGAGCTACCAAGCAGAGCGCGCGGAAGTAGCAAGGAAGGCTCAAGAGGCAGAGATTGTAAAGATTAACGCGGAGATTGAAGCGGAAGAAGAAACAACAATCGAATAATTAAAAGTCCTGGGCATTGACAATAAACTGCCTACCACTATGACAGAATATGGAGAATGCAAGCGAAAAATGAGGTATAGGAGCAAAATCCACGCACAAAGGATTATAAAGCACCTATACAAGCACAACATAATGGTGCATACGCCCAGAGCCTATGAATGCAGTTTCTGCGGTGGCTGGCATATAACTAAATGGAAGGAGCAGATATGAGATACCTGATAATAGCAATACTACTGATAAGCTGCATAGTTACGCCTGTATTTGCAAAGCAAGAATATAACGCGATGGAAGATAGGTGGGAAACCGTACCTGATAATTCTGATTGGGATGTAAAATATAACGCTATGGAAAATGAGTGGAGTTATCAACCTGAAAAAGCACAAACAGAGTATAATGCATTTGAAGATAAATGGGAATGGGATAGCGGGAAGAACTAATAAGAAAGGCCATAATATGCCACAAAAATATCATTTCAGAGCAATAACAGACCCAGGAACGAAAGAAGAACTGATGTTTGCCACTAAGACATTAGGCAGACAGGATGAAGATTGGGCTTGGATGAAGAAGCGCGCATTAAAGTATGGTAAGCAAAAGATACTTCAATTTACAGTAGGCATTAGAAAAGAGGAATTTGACAGAATAGAGAAAAAGTATGATGCCTTTTCGTATGGCAAGAAGGCGTTGGTATGAGGTTTATAGAGTTATTCGCGGGAATAGGGGGATTTAGATATGGACTTGAAAGTGTTGTTCAACATAGGCAACGGACACGAATGTCAGAATGTGTATTGCCCAACAGGGATAGCACCAACAGTAAGGGAGAATCATGGGAAGATAACAAAAATTTTACTTGTGTATGGGCAAACGAAATTGACAAGTATGCAGCACAAATCTACAGGAGAAACTATGGATCAACCAGCAGCCTTACGGAACAGAGGGTATAGTGCCTGCCTTAAATACTTGTGGTGGTGGCAACACAGAGAGTAAGGTGCTTGTAGAAGATATGAAAATCCGTCGCCTAACCCCAACAGAATGCGAAAGACTCCAAGGTTTCCCTGATGGATGGACAGAGGGGATAAGTGATACACAGAGATATAAGTGTTTAGGCAATGCGGTTACAACAAACGTAATTGCAGAGATAGGCAGGAGGTTACAGCAAGCGCCAAGCAAGCTCCCAGATGACTTGACAATATTATAATAAATGGTACAATAGTAATGTAAGCGGAATAGCGTTCCGCAACTTTATTTTAGGCGAGTAGGCATATATGCTGTCTGCTCGTCTCTTTTTATATACAAAAGGATAAGTATGTCGACGGAGAAAAAGAAAAATGGTCGCCCACCAATATACGATAATCCAACAACACTACAAAGAAGAATAGATGCATACTTTAAGCGCGGCATAACTAAGCGCACAGTAACCATAGGCCCTGCAAACAATAAAACAACAATTCAAATCCCGGTTCCTACTATAACAGGTCTTGTATTATACTGTGGGTTTTGTGATAGGCGGAGCTTTTATGCTTATGAAAAGAAGCCAGAGTTTGGTTACACCATAAAGGCCGCAAGAACAAGAATCGAGAGAGAATACGAAGAAGCGCTGCAAGGCGGGTTAGGATCAGGCGCCATATTCGCTTTAAAGAACTTCGGTTGGGTAGATAAACAGGAAATAGAACATTCAGGCAATGTTAAACTCACAAAAGAGGTAATAGATGCCAGAGTTGCAAGAACTAGAAAAGCCCTCGCTATATAGTGATGAGCAGATAGCGGCAGATGATAATCAGAAAGCACTGATTAAAGGCAGTCCTCTTAGGATGGTGCTAGGAGGATATCTCCATATCAAGACAAAGGGCGGAGATATGGTTCCGCTTGACCTCAACACCACTCAGACCAAGATATTCGATAAGATCGTAGAACTCCGCAAGTTAGGTAAGCCTATCCGGATATGGCTCTTAAAGTACCGCCAAGGTGGTGTATCAACCTTGATAGAGAGCATTATCTACGCTCTAACCTCACAGCAGGATAACATAAACTCCCTTATAATGGCAGATGAGAAGGAACACGCGAATAACCTATTTGAGATGTCAAAGCTATATCAGGAGAAATTAGAGGAAACAGATGCTCATCTACCGCCAGAACTCAAGAAGTCAAACGAAAAGAAACTAGAATTTGAAGGTACACACTCGCAGATCATAATAGCCTCCGCGGAGAACACAGAAGCAGCCAAATCTCATACATTCCAGCTTGTACATTTGAGTGAGGTCGCGTTCTTCAGGGATTTAAAGACAGTATTATCGGATCTAAACCAGACTGTACCGGGGCTTCCCGGGACTATGATATTAGGTGAGACCACAGCAAACGGTATGGATGAATTTTATAGGCAGTGGTTAAGAGCAATAGAAGGTAAAACAGACTGGCTCCCTATGTTCTTCCCCTGGTTTGAGATGGATGAATACTCCATGCCGGTAGAGAACGGCCAGCTGTACCCCCTTGAGGGCATCAATTTTGACGCAGATACCTCGATTCAGACCTTTGAGCAGGAAGAAGTGGCATTAAAGGCAGAAAACAACCTCACCGATGAACAGTTAAACTGGCGTAGACACAAGATTGTGAACGGTTGTCAGGGCGAATTGAACGTATTTAAGCGTGAATACCCGGCTACATGGCAGGAAGCATTCGCTATGAGTGGAGAACTCTTCTTTGATCGTAAAGGCCTAGACAAGCAAATAGAGAAACGCCCCATAGCCCAGGGAGAGATATTCTTCCAGAACCTCAAATGGGAGTGGCGAGACCTCAAGCATGGTAGAATACAGCTCTATGAGCGCCCACAGGCCGGTGAGCAGTACATTATAGCCGGAGACGCATCCGAAGCCGTAGGATTAGATGAAGCCGCTATAATAGTGCTTAATAAGCGTTTAAACACCACCGCTGCACAGGTAGTCGGCCAGATAACTCCAGAGGACTTAGCACAGATAGAGATAGCACTAGGTAATTTCTTCAATCAAGGCCTAATAGCCCAAGAGAGCAAAGGCTATGGATACCAGGTCAATCAATTAGTATATGCCTCATACGGGAATATATACCATAAGGTGATTAATAAAGACGGTATAGACGTAAAGACAGACGAACTAGGTTTTAACACCACATCAGTCACTAGACCCTCAATGTTGGCACAAATGGCAGAGGAAATCAAGAACAACTCCACAATACTCAACTCAAAGGAACTCTTGTCAGAGTGTCGGACATTTATTATAAAGAAGGATAAAGTTGGCAAGGTAACAAAAATCGAGGGCCAAGATGGTTACCAGGATGGCTTAATAGTGGCCAGGGCTATCTGTTCTTACGTCCGCAATCAGTATCCATACAAAGCTATCAATACTAAAGATACACACGCAAAGCAGAAGGCTTTAATAGCTGAACGCAAGCAGAAGAGGAGTTTTTGATGCCAGAAGAGATTATTAAAGACGTCAAATTTGAGATAGAGCACAAGAGCGCATCAGATAAGAAGATGAAAGATGAAGGAATACCCGTTTACATGGAGAAACTGGAGCTATCTGATGACCAGAAGAAGCGCGCTACTAAAGAGATAAGAGCCGAAATCAAGATAATCCAAGAAGAGCGTGACAAAGACCAACTTGAAAAGAAATGGCAGGCGCTAGATAATCAATATGAAGGCGAAGTAACAGATGATGACCTAGCCCAATTCAACCTCAATAGGAATGTAACCAAGGTCAAGATAGACAATATAGTCACATCATGTAATGAGGCGTTCTTTGAATCAGACCCTATGTATGCGGTCACTCCAAGACCTGAATACGGCAAGAATAACATAGATGTATGCGAGAAACAAGAGGACTTCCTAGACTATAAGGTGGATAACCTGCCATTTATGCCTGAATTAGACCTTGTGTACCACTCTGCCGCGGTAAAAGGAACAGGTTGGTTAGAGATATTCTACGATATTAAGCGTGAGGACCGCAGAAGAGAAGAGTCCTACGAGTCCAAAATGGAGCAGGTAGACGATGGACAAGGCAATATGACTATGGTCAGCAGAGGTTTAGAGGAGTTCTTATCTAACTGGCCAGACGCAGCGATTGACCACCCAGGCTATATTAAGAGACTTATGGCAGGCAAGGACATAGAGTTCGTAGCAGATTATAAGGAAACTATCTATAATGACCCCAGACCCAAGTATCATGACATCAAGGACATATATGTAAGATTAAAGACAGATGGGCTTGAGGGTTTAAAGACTACCAGACTGATAGCCATAAAAGAGAATTTCACCTATTGGGAGCTTAAACGTGAAGAGACAGATGGCAAGTTCTATGATATAGACAAACTCGTACTTAAAGAGGACGGCAAGCGCCCGGACAACTTTGAGACAATGGACTTTGATATATTCAAGTGTACTTATTACTTTCGCATGAAGGAAGATGACGATAAAGAGACCAAGATAGTATGCTGGCTCGCAGAGGAAAAGAAGATAATCATAGGCTCAACCCTGTATCCGTACTATTCTGTAGGGTGTACTCTGATACCTTTCTATGTAAAGCGGAAACTTAAAGGTATCTATCAGCCAGGCGTAGCAGAGGATATGACAGACAGCAACCTAGCAGAGAACGCTATACTCAATATGACCTTAGAGACAGCTTATATAAACAACACCGTAACCCCGATAACTAAAGACGCAGAGACCCAAGCGCAGTTTCTAGAGAAGAGGTTTGCTCATGGCGTACCAATAGAGGCAGACGCAAATAGTATAGACTTCCTTCAAAAGTATATGAAACCGGCTGATATAGGTGGATTATTAAGCCTTATGCAATATTTAGTGCTAGGAGACGATCAGGTAAGCCGTGTGTCAAGCCTTATGAGCGGGGCAGAGAGTCCATTTGACCCTAATGCACCAGCAAGAAAAACTATGGCGCTCTTACAGCAATCAGGTAGAGGTGTTATGGACTATGTAAAGCATCTGTTACCGTCATTTAACGAAATAGGCTATATCTTACTAGCGATGTACTTCCAGATGTCTAAGCAAGGCAAGGCATACGCTCCCAAGCCTGAGAGGATAGTAGGAGATAACCCATTCGCCACGCTAAATCGTAATGAAATGGTAGCCAGGACTAACATTCAAGCACAGGCATTTGCCTTCGTAGAGGATAAGGTAAATGAGAAAGTTCTTGACCTATCGCTATATCAAGCAGTAAGGCAAGAGCCATTGATAGCCAAGAACCCAGATGCGGTGCATTTCCTATTAAAGACTCTAGTAGAGGGATGGAGCAAAAAGTGGAAAAATGCCGCTTTAAAGGTAATTCCGTCCATGGAGTCGTTTAAAAAGATGCAACTTGAGGCAGCGCTCAACGGCGTAGTAATGTATGCTAATGGCGTGTTGCAAGAGTCAAAGACGACTGGGGTGGAACCTGAATTAAAACCAGAAGAGTTGCTTAAAGTAGTAGCAGATTTGCAGAGTCAGCTTGTAAGCCCCGTATCAGAAGAAGTGCAAAAAGAAAGAGATAAACAGGGTGCTTAAAATAATACATAAACGAAAACCGTGTTCAGAAAAAACTAAGAAAAAGATAAGTATTGCTAACAAAGGCAGGGTATTAACTAAAGAGCATAAAACAAAAATATCAATTAACAACGGGAAGGGCTTTCTGGGTAGATGCCATACACAAGAGTCGAAGCAAAAAATGCATGATGCCCTTAAGGGCCGCAAAGCCTGGAATAAAGGTATTAAGGGCCAGCGCCTTTCTCCTGCAACAGAGTTTGGAAAAGGTCATAAACCTTGGAATTGGCAAAATGGCATCTCAAAAACAAAAGAACGTAAGAGCCTTTATGCTAAAACTGCTAGATGTAAACGCAGAAAGATAGGAAGATTATCAGTAAAAGCAATTCAGCTTGTGTATGAGGACAACATAAAACAATATGGCACATTGACTTGTTATCTGTGCTTACAACCTATAGAGTTTGGGAATGATAATTTAGAACATAAAACACCTATTTCAAGAGGTGGCACGAATGAATATAACAATTTAGCGGTAGCTTGCCGTAGGTGTAACAGCAAGAAGCATACTAAAACAGTAGAGGAGTTTAAAAATGTTAAAGCGTAGAAACCCTTATGAACCCATGTCGGTTAAAGAGAGTTTAGCCAAAGAACAAGACCGCAAAGACATAGCCCAGAGGATAGATACAGTAACCAAGCAGGCCGCTGAATGTCTGGATGACCCTAAATTCAAGAAATACAAGGATGAGTTTGAGGCTATGCGTAAAGATGTATTCAAGAAATTAGAAGAGCCTATGTATCCAGACCCTATACAAGACGCGCATTATATGAGAAGTTGCATAAATACCATATCAATATTAGACAAAATCATAACCAAGCCTGAAAAGGACACAAGGAGGTAATATGTCACCACTTAGAGATGGTAGCGGCCCCGCAGGACAAGGCCCACGGACAGGTAGAGGATTAGGAAACTGTAAGCCAGGCACTAGAACCAGAAGAAAGCGCAAGGTTCCCGCAGGCGCAGGCAGAGGTCAGGGCTTTGGTGGAAGGATGAATACACAATGGACGTAAATAACAAACCCCTAAGCATAGAACAGGCAGGTAACTTCCTTAAAGATAAGGTCAAGACTATGCCTGAAGATACTAAGAAAGAGGCTAAGAAACAGCCTATATCAGTAGCGCCAACAGGGGATAGGATAAAGTACCTTATGTATGGTATAACTATCCTGACGGACGTCTCAGATGCCATTAAGAACAGATGGTGCAATCTTACCGAGAAATCAACAGGTATGTACTCTACTAAAGAGGTATGCCAGATGTTACGTAGGATATTAGTATTAAGAATAAACGGGTATACAATAAAGAACATAGCGCATCATCTAAAGGCAACAGAGGTAGAGGTATTACAGTCTGAGAGCCTAGCAGTAGCAGCAATAAAAGAGAACATCGAAAAGAAGAAGAATAACGGTGTACCTATATTGGGAGGTTCGCGTGGCTAAAACACTACAATTCAGATGTCCTTTATGCAATAGATTACTCATTAAATGGGAGGTAGGCTCTGAAAAGTGTATATATAAGGTAATAGAACTCACCGCAGATGGCAGGACACAATGCACCAAGTGTCAAGTAAAGCTGATATTCAAAGATAGTAAGTTTATAGCAGATACCGAGAAAGAACCATCTAAACAGGAGCAAACAAGCGACACCCTTGAATAGTTCAAGGCTCGCTCACATATAGAGGCACCCACATAGTGGCCCTCAAGATAAGGAGATAGTACAATGGCAGACGTAAAAATAGACAAGGCAACTCTTGAAGCACAGGAAACTCCATTGACAGAAGAGCAGAATACAGCTATAGCATTGGCTGCAATGAAAGAAGTTGATGATGGTAAGCCTGCGGTAGAACCGGTAGAAAAGAAACCTGAAGAGGTAAAGCCGGTAGAGAAGCCAGTCGAAGATGAGGGTAAACCTAAAGAGGACGCTCCTAAAGAGGAAACCGTCTTATCTGATGAGGAACTTTTGTCTACAGAGGATGAGGGGCTTTCAGATGTCCAAAAGACAAAGAAAGTTGAACTCGTAAAGGGTATAGATAAAGAGAAAGTGCGCATTAAGCAAGAAGAAGATGACTTAATCGCCAAAGAGGACGCAGACCTAAGCGATGAGGATAAGACCAAGAAGGCAGATATAGTAAAGGCCAGAGAAGTTACCACGGCCAAAGACACCGAAACAGAGATAAAAGCCTATGCCGAAGAGCATAAGGTAACTGAAGATGAAGCTCGCGCAGACCTTGAGAGCATAGCCAAAATCCAGGAAAAGTATAAAGACGACCCGAAGCAGCTTGCAAAGGCTAACCTTCACCTACAACGCCTTTATTCAAAGACCGAAGAGGACGCTAAGACTCAAAGGAACGCGACACCTCCGCAGGAAGTTACCATAGATGCCGTAGAGAAGGCAATGGCAGATGGCGAAATAGTTATCGATGGCAAGAAAGTGTCTCAAGAAACTACTATAGAGGCCTATCGTAAGGCTTATCCTGATTTGACAGAAGAACTTGAGGACAGTAAAGTCCTGAAACTTGCCGCTAAAGACTTCAAGCAAGCAATAGATAAGCGGTCAGTACAGGCCAATGTCCAAGTATCTGTCAAGGCACAAGAGAAACGATCCTCAATGTACGACTCTATCTCCAAAGCAGACGAGAGGTTTATCCCTGATGCAAAGTCGGTCATTGAAAAACTATCTGATGCACAGGTAGCACATGATACGTTTGATGTAAATACTTATATTCAATACGTTAAAGGTAATGTCTATGACTCTGATATTAAGAAGATATCAGATGAAAAGAAGGACTTTGGCGCAAAAGAGTATAAGCGAGGACTTCAAGAAGCCAAGATACTGGGTACTAAACGCGCTCCTGAAGGCAAAGCACCGGTCAAGGGAACTACGGCATTAACCGATGTACAGAAGAAACGTGCAGAGGAGATGTTTGATAACCCGGATATCACAAAAGAAAAGGCTTATGAACTATACGCAGATTATTTAAAGGATGAAAAACAAGGAGATTAAAAATGCAAGATGGAAAAAATTTAAGATATGGCCAGGTTAAGGGCGGTGAGGTAAGCTATGAGCATATCCTCGCAGCTTCACAGACACTAGTGGCCGCAAGTGGTAAGTTTGTAGCGAGAACAGGCAATGGTACAGACACAGTTACTCTATGTGATGGCCACACGCATATTCTCGGTTGGATGGTAGTAGAAGCTATTGCTAGCACAGCAGGTACTGAAAAGCGCAAGATTATATGCGATTTAACAGCAGTATTCAGACTCCCCATAAATTCAGGTACATATACACACCTGATGAAGGGCAAGACCTGTGACCTTGATGTTTCAAGCGATATCCAGGGCGCAGCTTTAGATGACACAACTGCTGACCTTATAGTAATTGTTGACGGTGACCTAGTAAATCAGAACTGGGTTGATGTTATGTTGAACCCTAATGCAATGCACGCAGTTGATACCACAGTAACTTAAGGTATAGAACGATAGAGCAATAAAGCTATAAGTAGTTAAAACTAAAGGAGATAGATAAAATGGCTGGACTAAGAGCGGATCAGACAGCTTTATACCTTGCAGATATGTATAAAGCAGAGCGTGAAACATATAAGGAAATAGAAACAAAATACAACCAAGTATACAAGGTTGTAAACAGTGTAGAAGGCGCAGGCGATAAGTCTACGCAGGTATTAGGCGCAGGCAAACTCAAGAGACACACCACAGATGGTGAGGACATTACTTTCAAGAGCCCTGTAATTGGATGGGAATTCTTAGTAAAGTATTGGACGCTCAGCGATGGCATATCACTATCTAAAGAAGCAGTAGAGGATACCAGAAAGCTCGGTAACCTCTTGAAAGACCTTGCCGGTACTTGGGGCAAGCAGGTAAGAATATGTAAAGAAGAGATGGGCGCGAGACCTTTTAATGAAGGTGGAAATCTATCAGGTGACTGGATACTTAACGGTACGCATACAGGTCAGACAGACTCAAGCGGTGACTTGCCTTATGACTCCGCAACAGGTCTTTTCTGTCTTACAGGTGCATCAACGAAGCACGTTTCAAAGGGTGGTGGAGAATATTTCAACTCCGTAGCGGGATTAACATTATCACCTGCTAACTTTGAAACTCTTTACAATCTTCATACCACGACTAATAACCGTGATGAGAGAGATAACATAGTAAAGAACCCTGTGGATACACTTCTAACAAGACCAGGCTCTAACTTCTTTCTTGCAGAGAGAATCCTTAACACTGAAAGAGGCTTGCCAGGTGGGCAGTTGAACGATGTAAACCCATACTACAAGATTCTAACAGCTATGAATTGGGATTACCTAGAGTCAGCAGAAGCCGACTTCTACATAGGCCAGAAGCAGTCAAGTGATTGGCAGTTTAGGGAAAGACAGGCACCAGAAATAAGGTTCTTCAGAGATGAGACAAACTTAGGATATAAGACTTCAATCAATATCCGACAGGGCATCTTAATTAAGAACTGGAGAACATGGTCAAGAGCTGGCGGAACATCTGCCTAAAGGATAAACAATGTTTCCTGATACTATATTTGGGATATGTCAAGTGTGCGGAGCGAACGGTGGCGATCAGTCAGTGGATTTAACAGATGCTGACGCTTCTGCTCGTGATGCTGTAGGTAATGGCGTGGTCTTAGAGAAGTACAAAGGGAAACTTATGTGTCCTGTATGTATCAACGAAGCTAAAGCCGATGCTACGAGTCTGCAAGATACAAAGAAACACGCAGCCTCAGAGAGATTTAGAGATAAGGCAGGCTTTGTAAACACAGTGGAGGACTAAAATGGCAAGGAAGAAAGAACAAAAAGACGAGGTTGCAAAAGAGCCTAAAGTCAAAAAACCTGAAGTCAAAGAGCCTATTAAAGAGCCTGTAAAAGAGGCTCCTGCAACAGGCCCTAAGTGGATAAAGGTTACATTTGATGAAATGAACAAGCTCCAGGATGAAGGCAAGCTCATGGGTTATAAGCCAAGCACAAGCGAGGCATTGGTAAAATAAAAGGAGAAAAAAGATGTACGGAAAACTGAAAGGAATAATAGCTTTACTTGTTATTACCTCTTTCTGCTTTTTACAGGTGCCTGCGTTTGCGGCTATGACTGATGAAGCAGTATTAGGTAATGATAGGTGGAGAGTAACAGAGGATGGAGACCTAGTCCCGGGAGCAACTAACACCTACGATTTAGGTAGCTCAAGTTTATATCCTGCTACTATATATATGGGCGGTGTAGGTAAGTCGTCCTGGGGTTCTGTAGTATCCCCTTGGGAAGATAGCGGGACAACCACAACATTGACAAGCGCTCCTACCAAATTTATTCTGACTCATAGTTCAGGCGTATCTAGCTTCACAGGGTACATTGCCGGGGCTGCTGACATAGTGCTAGAAAATGGTCAGAAGATAGATGGTGGGACGAACAACGCCTTTTTACTTACGGAGAACTCTGATACTCTATCATTAACAGCAAGCGGTGATGATTGGGTAGTAGATTCTACAGATGGAGGCGTTATATTTACATTAACAGACGCTACGAATGGTACAGTAGACATCATGGCTAACGACGATGCGGATGATTATATCCAATTCAAAACAGCATCAAACGTACCTACGATAGCAACATTAGGTACAAGTAACCTTGCGATCGTACCAGATGGTGGAACACTCGCCCTTACTGGTATATTGACAGTGAGTGGTGCAGCAACGGTTACAGGTATCCTAACAGCATCGACCACAATAGTTATGGAAAATGCTGAAGAATTAATCAACACCACGAACGGAACCATCTCTATGGCGGGTACTACAAGTCCTATCTTTGATATTTTTGACGAAGGTACAAACAACACAGATGCTATCCTATCGTTAACAGCAGATGCAGGAGCAGATAGCGGCGACACCTGGAGAATAAATTCAGATGGCGGGACAAATAGCCTGTTCTTTGAGAATGACACAGGCGGTTCACAGGCCACCATTCTTACTCTTGCAGGTAACGGCGCTCTTACTACAACTGGTGATGTTGTGGTCGCCGGAACTACTCCTAAGCTGACAATAGGTGATGGTGGTGCTGAGGATGTAATAATCTTATATGATGGAGTAGTTGATTATTACTTAGCCAATGACGATTCTGCAGATGATTTCATTATAGGACGTGGTGGTACTGTAGCGACTACAGAGTATCTAACTTTCCTTAATGACTCATTCCAGATAGTTGTAGGCGATGCTTCTGCGGCAGACTCTGGATTTACATTTGATGGCAATGCAATAGACTTCACCTTTGGTATAGATGATAACGTAGATACAATCTCGCTATCAGTGGGAACTACCTTAGGTACTACTGAAGTGTTCAAATCAGATGGAACGACCATGACTGTCACAGATAATTTGGTAGCAAGTGGTACTCTGACAGCAAGCACTACTTTAACCGCTACAGGTATAGCGACATTTAATGAAGCCGTTGTAATGGGTTCAGAAGATGTTACTACTACCTCGGCTGATCCTGGCCTTGGTACGGCTTCGATTGCAACGCTTGTTACTTTGGTTACTACTGATGCTACTGGTACTGATCCTGATGAGGTTAGTTTGGCAGCAGGTGATGCAGGTCAGTTTAAGTTCGTTAAGTTGGTAGCTGATACAGAAACAGCAGGCCTTGAACTTAAAGCTGATTTTGCTGGTGCTACCGTACAGCTATTGTTTGAAGATGTTGATGATGGAGCGTTACTCGTTTCCGATGGAACAGAGTGGCATATACTCATTAACACAGGCGGTACGGCAAGCTAAACAGTAATATAATTTAACGGGGGGGAGCATAAATAAGCTCCCTCCCTGGGTACACTAAGGAGAAAACTATGAGAGGATTCAAGAAGGATGACGAAAAAGAAACAGTAGAAATGCTCCGCACTCAGGTATCAGAACTTGAGAAAAGGAAAAAAGGGTTACAGTCGGAGATAAAGACTTTCTATCGTAACCATAAGAGTAGGCTTGATTTAGAATACAACACGCTTGTAAGTAAACACGAAAAGGAATACAAGGAACGATCTACCATACTTGACAGAAGAGAATCAGCCATAAAGAAGGGCGAAAACGCTTTATCTAGTAAAGAGACCACATCAAAGGCAAGCCTTAAGGCCATAAAAGATACAGCAGAGGGTAAGGTTGCAGAACTTGATACCCAGATAATAGAGAATAAGAACAAAATAGAAGATATGGAAATAGAGTACAGGGGCAAAAAGGAAGATATTAATAAAAAAGAACAAGACATTATATCAGAGAGAGAGAGTATAAAAGTAAATGAGAAAGCCTTAAAAGACGCACAGACAAGTTTGGTAACACTTCAGAAACATAATAAAGCAGAGGCGATAAGGCTTGATGGACTGATTAAGGAATATGAGGGTAAGGTCAATTATATAGATTTTAAAAAACTGGAAATTATAGAAAGAGAAGAAATAATTGCCAGTAGAGAGTTTGTAATAAGTCAGGACGAGTCGGATGCAACTCACCTGCTTGATAATGCCAAGAAAACTAACGCTAATGCTAAAGCGACAATGGATATTGCTAATAGCGCGAAAGATGCTAACGAAAAAGAGACAGCTAAACTTAAGACAGTTTCAACTAAACTTGATACGCTATCCGAATCATTAAGAGGATTAAGGGATACTCTCGATGAGAAAGAATTAACGCTCAATGAGAGAGATAGATACCTCATACTAAAGACCAGAGCTATAGATAAGAAGATTAAAATACTAAAAGAACTCAGGAAAAAATAGGAAGGATTTGACGCTATGGAAGGCCCTTCAGTAAACACGATAAAGAACTCAAGCAATGTAGAATTAATACCTGTAAAAACCACAGCGGTAGTTTACACACCAAGCATAAGCCTAAAGCAGGGAGAATACTTTGCGCTTATGTACAAAGCTACCTCTGGAGGTAATGTTAAGCTCAAAATAGAGATGGAGGAGTCTTATAAACTCCCTGTCACAGAGGAAGCATCAGATACCTACTGGTCAGTATCAGAGAGTGCAACAGCGATAGAGGCAGCATTAGATGATGAGGACTGGCACATTAAGAAGATAGAACCTATCACAGCACCTTATTTGAGAATAAAAATAACCGGACTGGGAGCGCCAAGTGCTAATGACGCCTCTACAACATTAAACCTTAAACTCGGTATATTAGGATAAAAGGAGAGTATTATGGGACTATATGGGCCAGTAGCAAGAGGCGTTTTAAATTCAGATGGTGGAGAAACAATCACTATCGCAGCAGGGGATACAGTGTATTCAAAGGCATTTAATCTTAAATTTTCCAAGTATTTTGCATTGTTCTACAAAGCCGGCAGCGGTGGGGCTGTTGATTTAACTATTGACCTTGAGCAATCTGATGAGTTGCCTACTACGGAAGGAGCAGCACAGGACGAATGGGTTGTGCCTGAGTCTGGTTCTGCTGTTCATACTAATTTAGCAGATACTAGCCAGCACAGCGAGTCTTTAAGCCCAGTGGCACTGCCTTATGGAAGATTAAAGATCGTAAGCGCAGCAGGTGTAAGCAATACCTTAGTGGCTAAGCTATCAACTCAAGAGCAATTTTGATATGAAAAGATTACTCATCATATTATGCTTATTGAGTATAACATCTTATGTCTCTGCTGAAAGCGGTTGGTCTGGAGATAGTGCTGTAGACATCAAAACAGATACCATATATTTTGATGGTGTTTTGTCCTCTCTTGATGAAAACGTACAGTTAGCTCTTGAAACCATCGATGAAATAGCAGTGGGTGGCCCCGCAGATGCCACATATATCACACAGACCACAAGTAGCGATTTATCCGCAGAACAAGCCCTAACAAGCCTAACTGATGGCATAGTTAAAGTAAATGGCACTACAGGCGTATTAAGCACCGCCATAGCCGATACAGACTATGATAGCTCTACAACTAATGAGATAAACACTATAACCTGCCCTGACGCAAATGTAACCGCTGGACTGGGGATTACATTCGCTGATACAGGTATAATGACCATCACCGAAAGCGCAGACACTATAAC
>Ga0222627_1000526_pt1 | contig 16314 bp, 16 predicted proteins | sample AntAcemetageno93_FD_179859 | JGI IMG/M metagenome (GOLD analysis project Ga0222627, IMG submission 179859) | Saline water microbial communities from Ace Lake, Antarctica - #93 | ecosystem: Environmental > Aquatic > Non-marine Saline and Alkaline > Saline | place: Antarctica: Ace Lake | collected... | reverse complement strand
ACGAGAAAATGAGTTTGTCCAGTAGAGACGGGCTGTCCCGGCACTTCCTGCACAGTCACATTTATTAATACGAGAATTTGGACTTTGGGACGGGTCGACCCGTCCCTGTTGGACAAAAAATAGATGTTACCTTTTCAAGGAATAGTCGTAAAAAGAGTCAGCAGTGAAAAGTAACAAAATGATCGAAAGATACTTGGTTTCGCTGGAGTTCTGTCAAGTAGGGATCGTAATATGTTGCAACACAAAAGAAAAACTTGTGATATAATCCACAATGATACTAATAAATAAACATTAGAAAAAAAATCATAGAAGAATGAAGAATATCTAAAATGAGAATATTTTATAAAAATAAGAAATTATATTTGCTGATCAGTATTTTGATGATCTTGCAGCTCACAATTGCTCATCTTCCCGTTTTACATGATCATTGTGAATTTGAACATAGAGATAACTGTTTGGGCTGTAATATTATTCAAATTTTTTCTTTGATCAGTATCTCGTTCATATTTATTCTGTTCATTTCTTCTGATTTTGTTTTACATTTTAATAATCCCGAATTGCAGTTCATTCCAATTACTTTGAAAAGTATCAATAATAAAGATCCTCCCAAACACTTTACCCTTACATCATAAAAATATTATCAAAAAATCTATTAGTTCAGGGAGAAAAGTGTATGAAAAAAGTAATCATTTTTATTTTAATTATTTCAATTATCAATTTTATTGGAAACAAAGCTGTTTGTGAGAATTCCTCTATTGTGGAACTTCGAAAAGAAGTAAAACTATTGAAGGAAAATATGAAAAGGATGGAAAAAATCTATAAGTCCAGGATTGAAGATCTTGAAACTAAGATCGAGGGAATATGTACAAAGTCTGAAAATGAAGATAGTAAAATTAGTGACATAAGGAAGAAGGCTTTACAAGCAATTGGAGGAGAAGACAAATTAACGAAAATTGAATCCTCAAATGATGTAACTTTTAAATCCAGAGGTATTGGCCTTCAAGCCTTGAATCCTGAGATCAGTGCAACTGGAGATTTTGTCAGTTATTACAGGAGTAATAGAGACAGTCGTGAACATTCTGATATATTTTTTCGTGATATTGCATTGCATTTGGAAACATATGTAGATCCATATACAAGATTTAAATGTGCATTTCCGATTGTAGAAGGTGCTGGAGTTCCAGATCTTGGAGAGGGTTACATAACTCGTTATGGATTCTGGAAAAATCTTGATCTAACAATTGGAAAATTTCGTCAGCAGTTTGGTGTAATTAACAGGTGGCATAAACACGCACTTGATCAAGTGGATTTTCCGCTTGCATTAAGAAAAATTTTCGGTGGTGGAGGACTTAATCAGACTGGTATATCGTTTGACTGGCATATTCCTGTTGACAGCAGTATATCGCATTCATTGACATATCAAGCAACAAAAGGGAAAAACGGGATGATTTTTGGAGGTAATTCTCTTGGTCAGTTATCTCATTTATTAAAATACAAAAATTTCAGGGAATTGTCCAAGGACTCATATTTTGAATTTGGACTTTCTGCATTATCAGGTGAAAATGACAGATGGACAACTTTGGCAGGAACTCTTGAAAACAGGTTGAATAGCAGAGTTTATGGTTTTGATATGACATATCTCTGGGAGCCGACCGCGAAAATGAGATATGAAAATCTAGAGATTCGTTCAGAATTTTACTGGGTCGATATGGATATAGTTAAACCCGATGGAAGTGGAACTGATTCAGTCAAGCCTTTTGGTGCTTATACTACGATTCAAAGAAAAGTATCAAGGACACTTGATCTGGGAATCAGATTTGATTATTATCGTGGATCTGAAAAACTATATGATTATAATGGTTTTGCGTATAATGCCTTAAATCCACATTCCACAAGCATCTGTCCCTATCTTACATATCATCAGAGTCCGTTTGTCAGATATCGTCTGGAGTTTGATCATATTGACAATCACAACAATGGACTTTCAGATGATAATTATGTTTATTTTCAGGTAATCTGGGCAGCCGGTCCACATTTGCATGAGAGATATTAGGAATGCAATCAAGAGAAGAATTTTACCACAGAGGAGAAATTATGTTTAAAATGAGTAAAAATATATTATTGTTTATTTTATGTTTTGTTTTTTTTGTATCACCAGGTTATTCACGGAAACTAAGAGTTGTTACTACATTATCTGATTACGCATATTTCACAAAAATGATAGGTAAAGATAAAGTCAGTGTGTTTGGAATTGTACGTGGTGATCAGGATGCACATTTTATAAGACCAAAGCCTTCTTTTTCAAGAAAAATTCAGAAATGTGATGTACTTGTTGCTACAGGACTAGATCTTGAATTGTGGTTGCCAGCAGTTGTTAATAAATCTGGTAATAACAAAGTAAGAAGTGGTATGCCTGGATATATTGCAGCAAGTCAAGGAATACAGCTTCTGGAAAAACCAGAAGCACTTTCAAGAATAGAGGGCGGATTACATAAGGAAGGAAATCCACATTTGACATGCAGTCCTTTGAATATGAAAAAGGCTGCTGGAAATATAGCCATTGGTCTTAGTAATAATGATCCTGATAACAGGAAATTTTACATGAAAAATTTGAAGATGATCGAAAATAAAATTGATGTGAAGATGTTTGGAAAAAAACTTGTTAAAATTCTTGGGGGAGATGTTTTAACTGAATTGACTTTACAAGGAAAACTCTTTCATTTTCTTGAAAGCAATAAACTGGATGGAAAAAAAATGATTGATTTCATGGGGGGATGGACTAAAAAACTGCTTCCTCTGAGAGGTAAAGAGATTGTTTCTTATCATAAGAACTGGATCTACTTCTTTCAAATATTTGGAATGATCGAAGCAGGAACTGTTGAGCCTAAGCCTGGAATCCCACCGACTCCAAGACATTTTTCAGAACTTATTAAGATGATGAAAAAGAAAAAGATAAAACTTATTATTGCAGCAAATTACTTTGATCGATCCAAAGTTCTGATGCTTGCAGGAAAAACAGAAGCAAAGGCTGTTATGCTTCCAATTTATGTTAAGGGAGAAAGTGGTATTGATTCATATTTTGACCTTGTTGACTATTGGGTGAATTCCATTAGCAAAGCTTTTTTATCAAATAAACGAGGTTAAAAAATGGAAATTGAACATCTTGAAAATAACAAATATGTAGTTGAATGTGAAGATTTATGTATTGGATATGGTAAGCAGAAGGTAATGGAAAACATTAATTTGAAAATCAAAAAAGGTGATTTTGTTGCGTTTATTGGTCCAAATGGTGCAGGGAAAACAACCTTAATTCGTACTATTCTTGGCTTGATTAAACCCATATCCGGAAAAATCATTAAAAATTTTTCGAAATATGGAGGCTCCCCGGGTTATGTTCCTCAATATAAAGTTATTGATCCAATATTTCCAATAAATGTTGAACAGCTTATCTGTATGGGGTTATTCAATAAATTGGGATTCTGGCGTAAAGTAAAGGGTGAAGAAAAGGAAAAACTTATAAAAGTTCTTAAAGATTATGGCTTATTTGAACATAGATATAAGCTGTTTTCAGAACTTTCTGGAGGAATGAAACAGAAAGTTATACTTGCCAGAGCATTTATTACTGATGCTGAGACTTTTGTTGTGGATGAACCAACAAGTGAACTTGATGAAAATTCCGAAAAAGAAGTTTTAGAAAAGCTTCAAAGGTACTCGACTGATGAAGGAAAAACAGTTCTAATGATAGGACATAGTCAAATTGCTGGATTTCTAGAAAAAAATAGTTTTATTAAAAGATTAAATCTTACATATGGGAAAATTGCATTGGAATCAGGTGAACGAAATGATTAATAATTTTATCGAGATGCTTAATTTGTTTGGAAGTTCGTTTTATATAGGGATACTAATAGCAGTAGTTTGTTCCGTGTTTGGTGTGTTTGTTGTTATAAAAAGAGTTGTTTTTATTGGTATTACGCTTTCAGAAGTTTCAGCACTTGGTATTGCAGTAGCACTTGTATTAAAGATAAATACAACATTAGGTGCTGTACTTATGACATTAATATGTGTAAGTTTATTATCTTACCCTTTTGAACGTATTAGAATTCCAAGAGATGCCGTACTTGGTGCAATGTTTGTTCTAGCTTCTGGATTAAGTATAATACTTGTTTCAGAAAGTGGATTTGGTCTTGAAAAAGTTACTTCCATACTTAACGGAAATTTATTATATTCAAGTACTGGTGATTTTATATCAGCTTGTTGTGTTTTGATTCCAGCATTGTTATATTTAATAGTGTTTTTCAGACCTACAGTCTATAGTTTTATAGATCCTGAATTTTCAAAAATTATGAATATCAGGACTGGATTTTGGGATTTTCTCTTTTTTATTGTGCTTGGTCTTGTTATATCAATTTCTTCAAAAATTGTTGGACTTGTACTGGTTTTTTCATTTATCGTTGTTTCACCGACAATTGCATTACTTTTTAGTAGAAATCTGATTCCTGTGATAATTATTTCTGCATTGATTGGTGTGATAAGTACAGTTACAGGAATGTTTTTTTCATATACTATTGACCTTCCAACCAGTCAGACTGTTTGTGTGTTGAATGTTGGAATAATGATTATAGTAGTCCTTAAAAAAATAATATTTAAATCGGTTTGATGTATTATTTAATTAAATATGAGGTAGGGGTCGTAATAGCAACTGGACAAAAAACGTCGATCCTAGAAATCAGCTCTCTAAAATAGGGACTTTTCATTATTTATAATTTTTCAACAGTATTTTTCTTAATATCATGTTTTTTTCATTCAGTGATAGAAATTCGCTTCTGAAGTACTGCTTGAAAAATTAAAATCGGTATTCTCTGAAAAACTATGCCACCAAATGGCTCTCAATACTACTTTGCCTTTCAGGACAGCTTCGCTTCCACTGGGCCTATTCCGCTGCATCAATATTCTTTCTTAGTTTATCAGCCGATTTCCAAAGTTGTTTTTCCAATGGTACATCTGTTTCATTTACGTTCTTTTTTGCCATATATTTTAATTTCCTTTAATCCTTATCCGGAACTTTCAAATCAAAATCGCCCATCTCAACAGATTCACGAGTTGGTTCTACTTTAAGATAACCTAAAGCCCAACCAGTAACCAAAATCATCAAAATAACAAAGATAAACTTCATATTTTTCTCCCCTGCTTCAATTCCGCAAACATATCCTTTTCAATCTGAGCGTTGATAATATCCTTTCTTCCTTCCGGGATCTTAATGAACTTTAAAGCAGCACTCATCTTTTCTTCAGCATCGGATCTGAACTTAAACTGTTCCCCTTCCGGAAGCGAATTAAAATAATCCCAGGCTTTTTGTTTCAATAACTTCTCCTGATTCTTCTTTTCCTGGATATGATCTTTCTTTTCCTGGACTATCTTACCTTTCTTTTCTTTCACTTCCCTATTCACTTTTGCATAATCATTCTTTAAAGCCAGTTTTAAATATGCAGGGTAGTTCTTATCATACTTCCCGTTGGTATACTTAATGTTTGAAATAACATAATCTGGTTTATCATGGTAAGGTTCTATAATCTTGAAAATGGAATTGACTTGATATTCTTTAGGAATTGCTTTTAATATTACTGGAGAGATACTTGATTTGTTATTAGATTTTACAGTTGCAGGCAATTGGCTTTTAACCATCTTATCAAAAATACAAATGGTATTACCTTCCTTATTTTTTTCAGAAGAAAAAAGCACTTTCAAATCAGTATTTTCATTTATTTCATTTACTGCTGGTTTCAATTTAATGATTATATCAGATGGATATTTCCTGGCTAGGGTTAGCTTTTGAGCTAATTTATTTATATCTATAGTCCAGGGTAACCTTTGTTTGACCAAGAGTTCATAAAGTCGTACAGATACATCACGCTTAAGCTTTATCACATCATTGAAATCTATAAGTTTATAATAATTAGAACTTTTTATTTGCTCAATATAATCCTTATTAAAACTGACTGAAATTTTATTTGTTTTGTAATCAAAAATACAACTTTCTATAATATGAAAAAACCTATCTGTATAATTTTCTCCATCAAAAAATATTCCTTTAAATTCAACTGAAATTTTACTCCATCTTTCCAAAGATTTCAGTACACGTTTGTAGTAGTGTGCAGTTCCTTTACAACCAAACACATTTTTTACTATCTTATATTTTGTAGTTATTATTGGTGAATTAGGATTACCTTCAAAAAGTTTTTCCATTAAATAATAGAGAATTAACTTATCTATTCTATCAGGCAACTTATCTGATGAAGTGCTAATTTCATAAATGCCGTTTTCTTTTTCAATAATATGTTTTACAACAGAACTACGTTTACTTAATATCCATAAAGGATATTCCAGAAAATTCTTATCATCTTTTATATTTTTCTTTTTCTTTATATCATTCATTTTAATGGTGTCATTTTTTTAGATAATAGTATTATACTATTTTCCCTTTAAAAGTAAAGGCTTTCCTTTAAAAAAGATAGTCTAATTTTTACAGTAAAAAATACTGTAAACTGAGGTGAGAAATACTGTAAACTGAGGTGAGGAATACTGTAAACTGAGGTGAGGAATACTGTAAACTGAGGTGAGGAATACTGTAAACTGAGGTGAGCGGCCTTGTTGAAAAGGGCTATAAATAAAGGGCAGGGTAGGTGCAAAAAAATCTCTACAAACTCTTTACAAACTCTTTACAAATACTACTACTAAGACAATCTGAAAATACAACGGAATATATAATAATTTTTTTAGTAAAAATAGTTGTAGTTTTTTAGAAAAATTCCAAGAGAAAAAACTTAAATCAATTATTATCAATAATATTAATTGGATTTTCTCAACAATTCTGATTTGAATAACTTTATATATAGTCTTTTGAGGAAAGAATGTTCTCCAGGAAGGGGTCATAATAGCAGTGGGACAAAAAACGTCGATCTTTGAAATCACCTCTCTAAAATAGGGCCTTTTCATTATTTATAATTTTCCAGCAGTATTTTTTTATACTATATTTTTTCATCTAGTGATAGAAATTCGCTTCTGAGGCACTGCTTGAAAATAAAAATCGATATTCTCTGAAATCCTATGTTGTCAGAAGTCTGCCAAACCTACCTTGCCTCTTAGGACAGCTTCGCTTCCACTGAGCCGTAAAGCTTAATTCTTTCACATTAACTTGGATCATAGCAGACGGCTTATTTATTTTAATTCCCATAAAAATAATTGTAATAGATTAAAAAAAAAAGAATCAATGACTTTTTTTAAAAAAATGTCAGGGTTAGGTATTGAAAATGTCAGGGTTACTTTCATAAAAACATTATAAATAAAGGTTTTTCGAAACTGTAAACTCTTTGAACCTTTTAAATTATTTAAACAACTACATATTATACATAAAAAGATAAACAAACGAAGGTACTAAAAAAGTATTGATTACTAAAGTGGTCGTAAAAAAGAAATAATAATAATAAAAACATTTGCATGCAAATTGGCGCACAACAGTGCGCACATAGAATGATGCACAAAGCAAAAAGAGATGGTGAAATGAGACTGTGCAACCGATAGTATAAATAATCCTTATTAGTAAAAATTAAGGCGGTAAAATACATGGAATGGTTTAAAGTAACAGAAGTAAGTCAAAAGTTAAATGTTAATCATACAACGATTTATAGAAAGATCAAAAAATTAAAAAAACACTTGCACGGAGAAACTAAACGCAAAAATGGAACTTTGCTTCTCACAGAAAAAGCAATAGAGATTCTAAAAAACACATTAGTGCAAAAACGAGAGGAAGACTTAAAACCAAAGACTTTTGACGAAAAATTGTGCAACGATATTGGCATGCCCATGGGCGCACAAATGTGTGCACAAAAGAATGCAAAAGAAGAGCTATATCAAGAAATGATAGATCGAGAAATGCTTCGGAAAGATGAAGCGTTAAAACGGAAAGATGAAATTATTCAGGAATTAATACAAACGCATGCCAAGGATCGGGAGAGAACCGACACCATAATAATGAAAATGACGAATGATATGGAACAGGTGAGGAGTGAAAACAGATTACACCTGGAAGAGAGCAAAAAGAAAGAAGAACCTAAAAAGCAAGAGCCAAAGAAAACAGATCGAGTAATATCAATCCAGGAATTCATAAACGCCAAGATTGAGGAAGATATAGAAAGAAGTAATTATGAAGCGGAAAAGAAAAGATTAAAGCAGCAATATGATAATCCTCTGCAGGGGAGATCTGCTTTGTATAAAATTTATGTAAAGATGTTTCGGCCTGAGCGAATGAGAAGAATATTGTCGTAATGGGATTGACTAAAGTGATTTAATATGGTAAATAATGATTAGAGCGACCGAGACAGTTGCCTTATGCGACTGGCGAAGATTCAAATCTTCCTACGGTTGCTTTTTTCTTTATGGAGGAATAAATGCACATACTTTATGTAGATGAATCAGGTGATGACGGCTTTTTAAAAGATAATGAATACAGACCGGGCTTGACTCCAACAAAATATTTTATACGAACGGGATTAGTTATACATGACTGGAAATGGTTTAAAATAAACAAAAAGATTGATGCATTTAGAAAGAAAAGAGGAATTCCAAAGAATGTAGAAATACATGCAACCGAAATTTGGAATGGGAAAAGAAAAATACATAAAAATGGAAAAAGGAAGACAATACCAAACTGGTACGGGCATAACTTTCCAGATAAAAATGACAGAAGAAAAATATTAATAGAACTTTGTGAAATAATAAAGAGTTTAGATATAGAGTTGATTTGTGTTGCAATTGATAAAACAAAAATACGAACAAAAGGAAGTTATAAAGATATACCAAAAGACTCAAGCTGGGAATTTTTGATAGAAAGATATAATCTTGTGCTAAGAAATGCAGAAGATAAAAAAGGAATCATAATATCAGATGCAAGTCAGACAACACTTGAGAATAAAAATCGAGAATTTGCAAAAGCAATTTATACAACCTCATTGCATGTTAAAGAGATCCATTTTATAGAATCCATATTATTTGAACCCAGTGATTCATCAAATTTATTGCAGATGGTAGATGTTGCGTCATATGCTTTCCAGAGAAAATATAATGTAAATGATGAAGAACTTTATGAAATAATTGAGTCGAAATTATACCAACATTCTGGAAAAATTGATGGTTATGGTTTGAAAATCTGGCCAGAACAATAATAATAAAAGATACAAAAAGGCCCAGTGGAAGCGAAGCTGTCCTGAGAGGCAAGGTAGGGTTGGGAGCCATTTAGTGTTATGGCTTTTCAGAGAATACCGATTTCAATTTTTCAAATAATATTTAATAGGCCCAGTGGAAGCGAAGCTGTTCTGAGACGCAATGACCTGTCTTGATCTCTTTCATATCGGCGCCTTTCAAGCCTACTTTATTTTTAAAATCAAGTAACATTTAATGGAATTCTTTCATCCATATTTAGTTCAAATATCCCATAGGGATTGACATGTGAATAGATTAAGGGCGTTAAAGCTCTTAAATCCTCCACTTGCATTTTATCCAACCAATCTTTCTCTGAAAGAATTTCTTGAATCATCAAAGTATTAATGTATACCAAACAATTTTGCAAAAGATGTAAAGAGAGGGGACGTAATAGCAAACGGGCAAAAAACAACGCTATGATCAAGCTCCCTATTTTAATAGGGCCTTTCCATTGGCTAAAATTTTTCGACAGTTTTTTTCTTAATAGGCCCAGTGGAAGCGAAGCTGTCCTGAGAGGCAAGGTAGGATTGGGAGCCATTTGGTGTCATAGTTTTTCAGAGAATACCGATTTCGATTTTTTCAAGTAATATTAAATGGTAATTTCTCATCTATATTCAATTCAAATAGGGGTATGTAATAGCAACGAGGCAAATTTAGAGGTCTCATTTCTTGGATCGTTAAACAACGATCCAAGAAATGAGACCTCTAAAATAGAGCCTTTTCATTAATTCTTTTATTTTCCGGAAGTATTTTTTTCGATACCATGTTTCCCGTGTTTTTGTTACCCATCGACCGAAGGGTTACGAATGGAGCGATTTCAAGCAGTTCTTTTTAAGATGGAAGAAATGACCTTTGGCTGCCAATTTAAACGGCCTGTTTTCGTCCTGAATCCTTTTTCTTCAAGTTTCCTGCATATTGCCCTTAATGATTCGCCTTTTTTCCGTGAGCGACAAATCAGAGAAATGATTTTTTGTTCAGCTTTGTTTTTGATCAGAATGTTTTTTTCTGTAACATCAAAGCCAAACGGAATATCCCCGCCGGTTTTTTCCATTTTTGATTTTTTATAATTGAGTGCATCGATTGTTCTTTCTGAAATGAGATCCCTTTCCATTTGTGCCAGTGAAGCTGTGATATTGAGAAAGAATTTACCCATTGCAGATTTAGTATCAATTTTTTCAGTAATGGAATGAAAGGTGATTCCTTTTTTATCAAAGCTTTCGATTAATTCCAGAGTATCTTTAACTTTCCTGGAGAGCCGATCCAGTTTGTAAACGATGATGGTATCAATTTCTTTTTTTTTGATCATTTTCATAAGTTTATTTATGCCAGGTCTTTTGAGATTCTTTCCGCTCATTCCGGGATCATTTATGATTTCGAGTAGATTGAAGTCATTAAGATCTGAATAAGCTTTTATTTTGGCAGTTTGATTGTCCAAACTTACACCTTCTTTGGCTTGTTCTGAAGTTGAAACCCTGATATATCCGACTGCTTTCATATTTTTTTCTCCTTTCTTTTCCTCTACTAACAGTATACCACGGAAAATGTCGATTGTCGTTATTTTACGGTAGTTTTAAGCGTTTTTTTGTAATTTTTTTGTTGTGGTTTTCTTCTTTTTCTTCATCCTGATTTCACGAAAAATTAATAAGAATTGGATTTTCCGGATTCAGGATTACTGGATCTGGATCCACCTGGTCAGGATATAAATTATATTTTCTTCAGCTACAAAATTGCAAGATCAGAAATAAGACTAAAACCGCAACGACTCAATATTGCTATTGCCCAGACTTCCCATAATAAATGATCTTTTAGATTTGTTTTAAAGATCAAGTAAATAAAGAAAGATGTAGTGAATAATTTATTCGTCGTTAAGGAATTTAAAGACCCATAAAAGAAAACCTGAATTTTTCTTTGGTGGTGGGTGGAATCACATCGACAGAGGAAAGCCCACAGCGGAAAGCCCAGACCACAAATGAGTAATCTGATAAAACATAGGAACGAGTCAACAAGCCTCGGCCCAATTCCCGGACAGTAGAAAGAGTGATGCAATGCGTACTGTCCTGGATTTGCGACGAAGCGGTAAATTAAGAAATAGAAATAAAATCAATTGTGGTCGGATATTGTTTGCGGGAGAGCCTGGCTTTTCAACGGGTATTAGTCAATAGTAACAATTCATTTAAATTTTAATTGTACATGGGGATGATTTCTGATTTTGATTAAATAGTAACATTTGAATTATAAGTGTTTTTTAACTCTTTTATTCCTGCAAAGGTAATTGAACATGAATTATTTTTTGTTCTGAAGGTTCAATAGTATTCATGAATACTTCGCTATATTTACTTATTTTTTCTGAATATTTATTATAAGCAGTATTATAAAAATTTAGTAAAATAAAATCTATAAAAATAAATGGTGTAAGTGGTGAAGAAACAGGAATGCGACAGTTCTGATATTGTCCTAAAGTGAGGTGTGATTGCGGATGTTCTACTACAACAACAGTGTCTTCATTACAGTCAAAGTCAAATCGTATTGGGAAAGGTACAATATTTTTTTTTATAATATCCGCATAAATACAATCTTCTTCATAAATTTCAGGGTTATTTTGAAATTCTTCCAAATATGGAGAAGGAAAAAATGCTAGACGATGACGCAGTAATGAATTTCTATGGAATTCATACATTAGTTGTATCAATGCACCATCCAACATCTTTAAATTATAAGCCTGTGTTCTCAATAATTCATTGTATATTTCCTGATATGGCTTATTTTTCAAAACAATACTTATATCAGATTGTCCAAAATCAATTTTTTTTATATTAGATGGTTCCTCTCTTAGAGAAGGAAAGTTCTGTTTATCACATAAACTACATCCAATTAAATCAGTAGTTAATCTTTCCACCTGTGTACGAAGATTCTCCGGAGTAATCATTTATATTATTCCTTAATGTCTAACAAATTTCTAAGTCTTTTTATCTGATCAAAATCAAGGTCTTCAAGATGAATATTTCCATTATCTAAATTTAAAACTAAGTCTTCTAAAGAATTATCAGCCTTGCGAACTTTTCTTTTTTCTTCTTCTGTCATATCACGATTAACAATGTTAAGCTTCTTTCTAAGTCTTTTATTGGGGTAGTTAAATTTTAGTTGAAAATTATTATCCTTAACGGATTGAAATTCCTGTTGAAGTAATTTCATTTTATCACCAACTCCTAAGACTCGAACCCATGCTTTGCTTCGTGTTATAGCAGTGAAAATTTGGTTTCTCACAGTTTCGAGACTACCAAAAGATTCATAGCAATCTTGACTATTGATAATGTATACCATTCCGGCCTCGTTGCCCTTTGCTCTATATATTCCAGTGAAAACAACTGAGTTGTTTTCAGAGAGAAAAAATTTATCAGGAGTAGTGTCAACGCCTGCAAGGTGTGAATTTATTTTCTTTTTAAATAGATTGGCACGTATTGAACCAACAGCTTTTTTTGTTTTTATTGGATCAGGATTGATTACAATAATATCATCAACACGTAATTCGTCTTCTGAAAGGTTTTTTTGAATTTCTTTAACCAGCCAAAGCTCCTGTTCTTCCTCTGAATCAAAAATTTTGAACTGTATCAAATCTTCAACCGTGGAATGTTCAGATAGAAATTTTGGACTAGTTTCATATGTCCTTTCTAAGGTAACATCTTTCCCATCTTTTAATTTTCCCTTTACAACAGAATATCCAACTTCTTCCCAAAGTTGACTATGTTCAAACATTTGAATCAAACCCGTACCAGTTTTAGAATTAAACTTCCTATAAATCCCAAAACCTAGTGCATGGGCAGTCGTTAGAAGTGGTTTTGAATTTCGATAACATTTTTCAAGAATTATGTCCTGAGATTTATTCTCTAATTTAACTAATGGCTCATCATTTTGATCTGTACCGAAAATTTCTTCTGGTGAAGGCAATGATTCTGAACTAAGATTCTGTAATTCATCGTATGCATATACGAGACGTTTCTTATCTCCAAGTATTTTATAACAAATACGAAGAAATGAACTTGGAAAATCTTGTGCTTCATCAACTAAAACAGCATCAAACATAGGGTCGATATTATGCTTTATAGAATCTAGAGATTGTTGACATGCTCCATTAAATTCATTTCCTCTTCCAAATTTTTTTTTAGCACCGCCATAATCTAAATATTCGACTTCGTTCATTTTACAGAAATTATAGTAGATGCCTTCACGCTCGCCGCCGCCAGGAGCTCCCCAAGCGTGAATTATTCTTAATTTTTCCCAGTTTGGTTCTTCTCCTGTTTGCTCTATTGTAAAAGTATTGATAAGTCTACGAAATTGGCCTTTCAAGGAACGCGTTTGAAATGTTACTGCAATATCCCATTCAGGATTTTGAGAATGTAAATAAGCTGCTTTTAAAGCAAGTACAATTGTTTTTCCAGAGCCAGCCAATCCTCGAATCCTTTGTACCGTATCAACAGTCTCAATAACTGCTTTGCTTTGTTGATTATCAAGATTTGCAATTGATGCTTCAAGTTTTTGCAATTTCGCACCTCTGGAATCTACTTTTTCAATTGTTCTTTTCTTAATACCTTTTCGTATTGTAGAAATTGATTGGATTACAGACAGTAATAACTTGTAGGTATCAAAGTCTTCATTTTTTTCATTTATGGTCTTTATTAAAGTCTTATCAGTGCAAACCGGATATTCTTTGTGTCTACTGGTATTATCTATGATTGCAGGGGCATATGTAATAACATTTATTGGAACATTTAGATTTCTGCCTCGCATAAGAGATTTATGATTTCTAAGTTTTGCTTCTAATTTGTTGTAAATATCATCCTGTATTTCTTTGTAATCAACAGGAAGGGTGGTGCCTTCAATAATATGAAAAAGAAAAACACCGTTGGTTGGAGAAATTAAAATAGCATCAATGGGATAACGCCCTTCTGGAGTTGAAAATATTGGATATCCAATGTAGAGTTGCCCGTTTAGGTTTTGCTCCAATTCAAGTAATTTTACCAAGCGTTGGCTACTAACCGGAGTTTTTGTTGTTCCTTTAATTATTTCTATCATATATGAAACTCCTTGAGTTTATTTGTTTTTCTCTATATCGTCCATTAATATAATGGACAGTATAGTAATGTTACATCATCCTTATTTCTTTCATAATACCACAAACAAAATTAATCCAATTCAAACAAAACATTCACGGGATTCATCCTTGCTATCTGGGGTCGTAATAGTAACGGGGCAAAAAACATCGATCTTAAAAACTGACTCTCTAAAATAGGGACTTTTCATTTTTTTACAATTTTCCAGACATCCCAAAGCATTTTTAAAAAATTCAGGGTGGTGGGTGGAATCACATCCGCCAGGAGAAAACCCCCAGAGGCAAACCCAGACCACAATCCCAGCAATGATCGAAAGCGACGGGCGTGATCATTGCGTCTTAATTGCCACAAAATAAATAAACACGAACCAGCAAGCCCCGGCCCCTTTCCCGGACAGTGCATCGGTTGATTTGGTCGAGAGGGTTAGGGTGAATCGACCAAATGGGAACCCCCTAGCCTCTTCCCCTAATCCCCCCTCCAGTTCCCTCTTCCTTTAATTAATTTTCGCCTCAAATCGCAGAGCGATTTCTTCCAATGCGAAATTTAAATGGGGGTGTCGAGATGGGGTTTGGGGGATGGTCTGGAAGGGGGAGGGGAAGAAGGGGGTGGCAAACGATAGTGCTGTACTGGAATCGGGACGGAGCGATCAATTAAAAAACATAAATAAATTCATTTTGTGGTCGGATATTGTTTGTGGGGGAATCTGGCTTTTCACCGGGAATTAGTCAATAGTAATAATTCCTTTAAATTTCAATTGTACATAGGGATTTTTTCTGACGTAATAAAGGCAATATCGTCAGGTTTTCTTCCTTTTTTCTTGGCATGTGAGGCTCCTTTTAATTTAATTTAATTATATTATTCATATTTACATTTACAGCTTATTCATGGTAAAATTTATTCGGCAGAATCACAGGGCAATCAATAGTTTTATCTGTCGTACCAATAGTTGTTTACGTAACATTCGAATTGTGATTCTGTTAATTTTCACTTACCTGATTTCACCCATTTCCCTGGAGTATTTTCTCCGCTTCCACCAATATCAATACCGTTAACCTGGATCTGATATTTGCCATGATCATCTTCTACAGAAATGCTTTTAGGTTTATCTGATATTTCTGCAGTAACAGCAAATGGTGTTATGACCTGTGCTGAAATATCTCCAGACTTCTTCACTGTGAAATTAAAATTTCCAGTTGTACTCTCGGTCAAGGTTGGAGTCCATCCGGCTTCATTACACCAGCCAGTAGCGACTATATGGGAACTGAATTCAGTTACCACAGCATTGTAAAACACAGTATACTTTTTTTCAATCATTGATATTCTCCTCTATCGGGTATATAATATAATCATATAATAACATAGAACTGGAGGGAATTAATGATTATAGGAAAAGAAGACTGGATTATAAAATTAGGTCCGTTTACAAGGGTGAATACTGGTGAAACACGCAAACAGTCCAGCGAGGGCGCAATTCGAAAGATCATGGAAGATAGTGTGGAACTCATGAAAAAAGCAAAGGTGCTGATCCCGGAACTGGCAAAAGATTCAGCATGTGCCAGTGGTGGAGATCCTGAAGTAAAAGAGGAACACGTCAAACCACAGGTATATACCTACCAGGTCGCTGATAAGAAATGGTTCTCACTTGCAACTTCCGGATCGTTTGGAATAAAACTGACCTGCAAGGGCTAATCTTCTGGATTTAAAAACTCACGAAGAATTTTAGATGTTCTGAAGTTTAAAACTTTCTTTTTGGGAACATAAATTAATTCTCCGGTAACAGGATGACTGACCGTTTGATGTGGGCGGTCAGTAACATGAAAGACACCAAGATGACGAAGCTCCAGTCTTTCAGTATATACAATGTCATCACACATTAGTTCCAGGACTCGGCGAAGGAATTTCCGTCCAGTCCGAAGTGGTAGTCCCAGTTCTTTTGAAACAGTATCAGCAA
>Ga0222627_1000525_pt1 | contig 16324 bp, 18 predicted proteins | sample AntAcemetageno93_FD_179859 | JGI IMG/M metagenome (GOLD analysis project Ga0222627, IMG submission 179859) | Saline water microbial communities from Ace Lake, Antarctica - #93 | ecosystem: Environmental > Aquatic > Non-marine Saline and Alkaline > Saline | place: Antarctica: Ace Lake | collected... | reverse complement strand
TGCCGCGACGAGATTGCGCCGCAGGTGCAAATCTTCTCCGGTCAAAAAATTTCTTTTCTGGTGTGACAGTATGGACTTCCCCCCCGGTTCCGATAATAGTCCTGGTGATACTCCTCAGCTTCCCAGAATGTACCGGCCGGGGTCAGTTCGGTCGCTATCTCATATCCTTTCTCTCCCAGGATCCCGATCAGTTTCTCCGCGGTCTGTTTCTGCTCTTTATCCAGATAAAATATTGCCGAGCGATACTGTTCTCCGATATCCGGCCCCTGACGGTTGACCTGGGTGGGATCATGTATCTCGAAGAATAATCGAGCTAACTTTTCGTAGGTTGTCTCCGCGGGATCGTAGACGACTTCGATCGCCTCGGTGTGACCGGTGGATCCGCCGCAGACCTCACGATAAGTGGGATCTTGCTTTCGACCACCCATGTAGCCGACCCGGGAGGAGATAACACCTTCAGCATTTTGGAATAAATATTCCGTCCCCCAGAAACATCCGCCCGCGAAATATGCCTTTTTGGTCTGCACTTTTTCCTGGGCCGGAATAAAATTTAATGAGATGGAGTTGACACAGTGCCGGATATCCTTTCCGGTCATCTTTTCGCCGGTGAATACATGCCCCAGATGAGCCCCGCAATTATTGCAGATTATCTCTGTACGTCGGCCATCCGCGTCGGGGACACGTTTTATCGCCCCCGGAATTTCATCATCGAAACTCGGCCATCCGCAGTGAGCATCGAACTTGTCTTCTGAACGGTAGAGCGTGGCGCCGCATCTCTTACAGATGTAAGTACCGTTTTCTTTATTCTGATAATACTTGCCGGAGAACGGCCGTTCGGTTCCTCTGTGAACTATAACCCGCTCTTCAGCGGAGTTTAATTCATTATATTTCATCTCTTCCCCCTCTGCCCCGGCAGCGGCATCGCTTATAACCAAATTGATAGTCAGCAGTCCAGCTGCAATAATGATCAAGCTGTGTTTTAAGTTCATGATTTAAAATACTATCTGCATAATCAATAAATGTAAAATCATTATATCTCCCTGATTTGCATTTCTCGCTTTCTCGAGAAACCGAGAAATGATAGGATAGTCCCTGAATGTGAAAGATGGAGGAAATGAAAAAATGGATGTCCTGGTCCGACTTTTTAAAAGTGTGGCTAATGAAAAAAGAGTACTCTTGCTTGAGACCCTCCTGGAAAAGGGCGAGATGCGGCTTGATGACCTGGTATTCTATGTAAAACTTCCCTATAAAACAGTATCTAGAAACTTGAAAATTTTGGAAAAGTCAATGCTGGTCAAACACCGCACCAGGAAAGGGAAGGTCTATTACTCTATTGAGGGGTCATCGCCCCTATTTTATGAGAAGACCCTGCTTAAACTTATCCGCCATCAGCAAGTAAAGAGGCAAAAACGCGCTTAACTAATTTCTCGCTTTCTCGAGAAAGCGAGAAATACTTCAGGATGAGGAAGCTACTGTGTTCCCGGTTTGAATCATGAATAACCCTGAAATTAGTATTATTATTCCAGTCCTGGATGAAGAGAAATCCATTGGTCGGACTCTCTCGCGGGTTGATAAGATCTTTGCCGGGGGAGAGACGGAAATAATCGTGGTGGATGGGGGAAGTCGGGATCAGACCATTAAGATCGCTGCCGGATTTCCCCGGGTCAAAGTCATATCTTCTCCTCCCGGTCGTGGGCCTCAGATGAACCGGGGAGCCGAGGGGGCCACGGCCCCGGTTCTCCTCTTCCTTCATGCCGATGTTGAATTGCCGGAAGGCGCCGGAGCGATGATCGGATTGGCTCTCAAAGAATCGAGGGCGGTGGGAGGATGCTTCAAAATTAAAACGGCAATCACTTCCCGACGCTCCCGGCTCTTCCATCTCCTGGTGAAGACGGCCGATTGGCGCTCCCGGGTTACCCGCTATCCTTATGGAGACCAGGCGGTATTTGTTAAAAAGGAGATCTTTGAAGAGTTGGGCGGTTTTAAAGATTATCCCATTATGGAGGATCTGGAATTCTCCCGTCGCCTCCACCGGGCCGGGATAATTGTCCGGTTGGATGCCGAGGTCTCGGTCTCGGGGCGGCGCTGGGAGCGGAATATAATCAGAAACTTTATCAAGCTGAAGACTCTCCCGATCCTCTTTCGACTGGGAGTTCATCCCACGAAATTGGTCCGATTTTATCGGGATATACGTTGATATTCTACATCCGGAGAGAAGGATCATCTTCTTTTCCTATCAACCCGGATTAGGATCTAGCGAAGTCTAAAAGTGGCTGATAATCAAAATCGTCCGCGGCATGAAGAGCTATAATATATCTCTGCCGAGTGTCACTTGTCTCCGAGATGTTTTTCCCTCCCCAGGTAAATCTCGGGCGATCTAAAAGGTTCTCAAGAAAAATGTCTGTCATCAAGCGCGCATGACGCCCATTACCGTTGGGAAACGGATGAATTGACACAAGCCGATGGTGAAAACGAGCAGCCATTTCATCAGGTGGAACTTTATCTGACTCTACCCACAATCTGGTATCATCGAGTAGGTTTCTTAAACTCGTTGCGATCTGGGACCAGGGCACTCCAATGTTCTTATCAGTTTGTCGAAATTTTCCCGCCCACTTCCAAACATTGCCAAACATTCGTTTGTGCAGTTCCCGGATGAAACCTTCATTTAGAAGATCCCGAAGTTTTTGTTTCTCCAGCCAGATCAAGGCTTCATAGATGTTGTCTTGTTCCCATCTATCCAGTTCTCCACGTGTTGTGATATGGGTAAGCTTAAGCCCTGCTACCTCATCCGGGTCAATGGGGGTAGCCCCATTAGAATATTCAAGATGAATCATGATTCATTCCAGAGAGTAGAAGGAAGCGTATCGACTAGTTCTTCTATCATATCGGACAATGCTTTCTCTTCCTCCCTCTTACCAAGGGCTTGATCTTCAAGCCTCATTGTCTGGGAAACTCTACTAAGCCGTTTCATTGCCACTTGTCGGGCGCGATCCCGCACAGTCTCTTCAATACTTATCCTCGGTACAAAGCCATATACGAATACACAATCCAGGCACTCAGCTATTCTACGCATTGTCTTCAGCGTGGCTGAGCCAGTCAGTTCATCCCTCTCTATTAAGGATGTACGCTGTCTGGTAACTTTCAGACGGTCAGCGAGTTGTCTCCCGTTCATGCCCAAGGCATCGCGGATAGCTCGAATCCAACCTCTGGGGGGCTTAGAAATTTCTAAAAGTGGACGGAACTTATGCAAGGTATTATCGAGTTGTTCTCTAACAAGTCTTTTATTTTTATTCATAATCCTTCCTCCATGTTGAGATAACTATAACAATTAATATGGAATTCTACCTGATGTCAATGTATAAGTTTACATGCGTTCAAATATGTCAATATATATATTGACATGTAAGCGCTGAATGTCAATTGATATATTGACAGATGGAGTTAAACCCGGATTGCAACAGCTTCTTCTCTGTGGGGGTGTATCGAATAGCCGGCAGGGGAGAAAGTTCACCAGCTACCACTTCCATCAGTCGATATCCGTCCCGTTTGGAACTACCCAGCTAGACCTTGCTCGAAAAGCCTTTTTAACCACGAAGAACACGAAGTTCACGAAGGGATTTGAAAATCAGGAAAAATTACATAGTTTTCTTTATTTTTCTTCGTGTTCTTCGTGCCCTTCGTGGTGAATATTTAGTTTTCTGAACACAAATAGTTGAAAATACCTTTTCGAGTATGGTCCAGCTAACAAACTGGCCGATCTATAGTCGATATCGCAGGCGGAACGGATCCGGTTTGCCCATTGACTGACGGATCGTGGAATATCTCACGCAAGACCGTCGATAGGCCCACGCGAAAACATTCTACGGAAACTCGACTCTATTTGTCGCGAATATTGATGATACCTCATCTTCATTCCTAATTTTAATATAACATATTCGTCAAAATATTAGATAATATATACTTCCCTTGCTATGATTAAGTAACGAACTCTGGTAAACAAAAGGTAAACTACGTAAGATAGTTTATGAAAGAAAAATCAATCTATATCCTCTTCGCGAAAAAGCCGGAGGCGGGGAAGGTGAAGACCCGGCTGGCGGAAGGAATCGGCGCGGCTTCGGCGGTCCAACTCTACCAGGCCTTCCTAAAAGATATTATCTCTACCCTGAATGGGCTCGATCGGCCTTTCGCTGTGGCTTATACTCCGGCTGGCGCCGGGGAGTATTTTGAGGGCGCTGCCGGTGGAGCAATGGAGCTTTTCTCGCAGCAGGGCCGGGATCTTGGGGAACGGATGAAGAACGCTTTTTCAAGGCAGTTCGCGCTGGGATATGATAGAGTCATTCTGATCGGATCGGATATTCCCCTGCTCTCGCCGGATATCCTGGAAGAAGCCCGGGTGGCGCTAGCGGATCACCCGGTAGTCCTGGGCCCATGCCGGGATGGGGGGTACTATCTGATTGGTCTGAGAAGACCGGTGGAGGGAATCTTCTCCGGTATCTCGTGGGGAGGTGATAGGGTATTAAGGGATACGGTATCTATACTCCGTCGGCAACGATGCAACTATCGACTCCTGCCGGAACTCTCTGATATCGATCGGCTCGCCGATCTGAAGCGATTGAATGAAGAAATACTGTCCCGGACCGGAACCGGTCGGTTCATCCCGGCCCATACCCAGTGGGAACTCGCCAGGGCAACTTATTTCACCGCAGAGACGCAGAGAAAAGACAGAGAATATTATTAAACTATTTCATTAGCTCTTTGAAATTATTTTCTATCCACCACTGACACAGGGTCGGTGGTGAATTTTTTCAAAGCACTAAAGTGTTACATTATTTCTTAGTGTCTTAGTGACCAGGTGGCAAATGCGGTGAGGAAAGGAGAATTTAGTGGCGGAAGAAAAAAATATGGATCCGGATGCCTGGGTTGATCGGTACGGAGACTATCTCTACCGGTATGCCTTCCTTCGCCTGGGCGACCACGCGGCGGCGGAAGACGTGGTCCAGGAGACCTTTCTGGCGGGGTTGAGTTCGCGGTCGAAATATTCAGGACGATCCTCCGAAAAAACCTGGCTGACGGGAATTCTCAAGCATAAAATCGGGGATCAGATCCGGAAACGGATCCGGGAACCCATCCCGACTGATCTCCCAGCTCTCGAAGAGCAGCTCTTCAATGAGAAAGGCCGCTGGAAGATAAAACTCCCCCGATGGCCGGCCAACCCCCGGACGCTACTCAAGAGAAAAGAGTTCCGGGATATCCTGGCCTTCTGCCTCTCTCTTCTCCCCCCACGCTCTGCCGCTGTCTTTTCGCTCCGGGAGATGGATGGGCTGGAGACGGAAGAGATCTGTAATAATCTCAGCATTTCTCCGACTAACTGTATGGTCATCCTGCACAGGGTCCGACTGCGCCTGAGGAACTGTCTCGAGCTCAGGTGGTTCGCGCCGAACGCAAAGGGGAAGAGCTGATGCTGACATGTCGGGAAGTAACCAAACTGGTCTCCGAGTCAATGGAAAGCAGACTGAGCTGGCGGAAGCGGGTCGGGATGAGAATCCACTTTATGATGTGCGTATCCTGCGCCCGTTATCGTCGTCAGTTGTTTACGATCCGTAAGCTCATCCATAACTACCTCTCAGAGGAGGAGAGCCAGACGGATGCCGGAGATCACCTCTCCCCCGAATCCCGGCAGCGGATGAAACGGGCGCTCAAGGATGCCGAGAGTAACGAGAGTACGGCAGAAAAGTAACTAAGATTACTTTGTAATATATTGACTCCTTGGACGACTAATAACCTGCTGCTTAAAATAATTTCATCAAGGAGATGTTTACATGAGAAAAACTAAAGTCCTTACCACGGTAATCTTTATCGTGTCTTTCTTCATCACCATCACCTCTATCGCTGCCACAAAATCTGATGTCGAGTTGCTTCCCGACATCACCCTGACAGTCCCGGAAAATAAAGATTATATCCGGTATCTGGGTCTTAAGGGCAAGCCGGGTACAGAATTTAAGCTAGGTGATATCGATGCCGACATCCTGGTGATTGAACTGTTCAGCATGTACTGTCCTCACTGCCAGAAAGCCGCTCCGACCGTCAATGAACTCTACAAAAAGATGGAACAGATGACGCGGCCGGACCTGAAACTTGTAATCATTGGCATCGGCGCGAGCAATACCAGCCTTGAGGTGGATACTTTTCGCCAGGGTTTTGATATCGCTTTTCCGCTTTTCCCCGACCCGGACTTACATATCTATCACGCCCTGAAAGGAACCGGAACTCCGACTTTTATCGGGATTAAAAAAGATGGAGACAGGAGCGTTATTTTCTCCAGGCAAACCGGTAGATTCAGAGACCATTCTGAGTTTCTCGATAATTTACTGAACCGTTCCGGATTAAAAGCAAAAGAGGTGAAACATGATCGTTAAACTTCTGGCAGTTTTGGGGCTGGCGGCTCTGATGCTTCTTCCCTTCGCTAACCTTCTCCGGGCCGAGGAGCCGGAGAGCTTCAGCGAACTTATCTTCAATCCGGGTCACCTAAAGCCGTTTGACAGCGAACTGAAGGTTAAGGTCGGTGACGCGGCCCCGGACTTTACCCTGCCCTCCATTGAGGGAAATAAAATAACCCTGAGCCAGTACCAAGGCAGAAAAAATGTTGTGATCTCATTTGTCCCCGCGGCCTGGACACCGGTCTGCTCGGATCAATGGCCCGGTTATGTTTTTACCCAGAAACTGTTCGATGATCAGGCTGCCGTTATCCTGGGGATTACTGTGGACAACATTCCCACGCTCCATGCCTGGACCAGGCAGATGGGGGAGATCTGGTTTCCGGTTCTCTCGGATTTTTGGCCCCACGGAGCAGTGGCCGATACCTATGGTGTTCTGAGAAGCGATGGAACCACGGAGAGAGCACTTATCATAATCGATAAAAATGGCATTATTCGCGATATCCTGGTCGAAGATATTAACATTCGGCCACCGCTCGATTTCATTGTCCAATCTCTCACCCGGATCAATAACAAAAAATAGACTGAGAACTTAGCTTCGCAACTAAATAAACCGCGAATCTCACGAATCTTCGCTAATTAAAAAGAAATAGAACTACGAATTACGCGAATGACACGAATTATGTGGATTTAAGAAAAAGCTATCCGTTAAATCCGCAGTTTATTGTCCCGATATTTTTTATTTGAAAAGATATATAATCGGGATCCCGATGGATATCGGGACAATTCTGAAGCAGTTTAGATAGACCTTACTCGAAAAGCCTTTTTAACCACGAAGAACACGAAGTTCACGAAGGAATTTGAAAAAACAGGAATAATTACATAGTTTTCTTTGTTTTTCTTCGTGTTCTTCGTGGTGAATATTTAGTTTTTTGAACACAACTAATTGAAAAAACCTTTTCGAGTATGGTCTAGATAGTTATCTAAATTCCAGCACAAGTTAGATCAAGCTATTTGAATCGGGCTAAAAACCGACCCAAACCGAGGATAGCGGCGGGGTTTTTGGTCATTGGAATCTGGGATTTGTAATTTATTTGTTTTTTCAGCCTTCGCTCTTTGAGCTTCGTCGGACAGGTGGGATTTGTTATTTGGAATTTATAGCTTACGGCATCTTCTAGTTTGCTTATACAAAAATTAATACTATCAAAAATGAATTATGCAAGGAGGAAAAAATCCTATGGATATCGCGATGATTGGACTGGGTAAGATGGGAGCCAACATGGCCGAACGACTTCTAAAAGGCGGTCACCGGGTCGTTGTCTTCGATCTGAGTAAGGCGGCGATCAAATCCGCCGAGGAGAAAGGCGCGGAAGGCGCCCGGACCCTGGAAGAGGTAGTAAAGAAACTTCAGCCCCCCCGGTCCGTCTGGGTGATGGTCCCGGCGGGAGTCCCGACCGAAAAAACCATAGAAGAACTGAGCGAAATTCTCTCCCCTGGAGATATTGTCATCGATGGAGGGAATTCCAACTACAGAGACTCTATCCGCCGCGGACGGGAACTTTCGGAGAAGGGAGTTCATTTCGTGGATGTCGGGACCAGCGGCGGGGTCTGGGGATTGGCCGAGGGATACAGTATGATGGTTGGTGGTAATGAGGAGGCCGTGGAACGGCTGGGCCCGGTCCTTTCGACGCTGGCCCCGGATCCCGATAAGGGATGGGGACGGGTGGGGCCGATCGGTTCCGGCCACTTCGTCAAGATGGTCCACAACGGCATTGAGTATGGACTGATGGAGGCCTATGCCGAGGGGTTTGAGCTGATGCGGGAGAAGAAGGAGTTCGGTCTTGACCTCCATCGAATCGCGGAGATCTGGCGCTACGGTTCCGTTGTCCGCTCCTGGCTGCTGGACCTGACCGCCCGGGCGCTTTCGGAGAACCAGGATTTGGAAGGAATAGCCGCTTTCGTCCCTGATTCCGGCGAAGGGCGCTGGACGGTCCATGAGGCGATTGAGCTGGGGGTCTCTATTCCAGTCATCACCCTGGCGCTTCAGGCGCGCTTCCGTTCCCGGGAAGAAGCACCCTTCGCGGACAAGCTCTTGGCCGCGATGCGTAACCAGTTCGGCGGCCACGCGATAAAGGGAGAAAATCAATAATAATTTTTGGTTCTCAGCCATATTATGTTGGTACTAAAATGACAGAGAACCTAATCTTTTTATCCAGCAAGCCCCCCTATTAAAAAAACCTACAAAATCCCCCTTTCGGGGGGATTTACAACTTTTCATATTCTGAGATAATAGTTTTAGTTCTCAGTCTTCCTATGGAAAGTACGCGGTTAATTATAACCGCTCAATATGAGCGAGACCCCTGGATTTCAAGAAAAGGGGATGGGGGTTAAACCTGGATGAGTATTCCCGGCTCCACAATCGGGTCAATCCCCGGCAAAACCTTAGAAACTTGCGACATCCGGATCGATGACTTCACCATAGATCCATTCATACTGGTTATCTTTGGCGGTGCCGGGGACTTGAGCCAACGAAAACTTCTGCCTATGCTTTTCCATATTTTCGGGGAGGGCGACCTACCCCATGATTTTTCGATCGTCGGTTTCGGGCTTCCCGAAATGGATGCTGAAAGATATCAGGACCTGGTCCGGGAGGCCATCCGGAAAAATGGAGAAGAACCATTCGAAGAGAAGCGGTGGGAATCATTCCGTCCTCATCTCCATTATCTCTCCGGAGATTTCGATACTGACGCGAACTATGAGAAACTTGCCGGGGAGCTCGCTCTTCTCTCCGCGAAGCAGCCGGGAAATAAGCGTCGGGTTATCTATTACCTGGCGGTACCCCCGATCTTCTTCTCGCCCATCATTGATCACCTCTCACACCATCGGCTCTGTAAAGATCGATTCGACACCAGGATTATCATCGAGAAACCATTCGGGCGTGATCGGGAATCCGCGGATCAGCTCAACCATGCCATTCAGCAGGCTTTCGATGAACGGCAGATCTACCGAATCGACCACTACCTGGGGAAGGAGACAGTTCAGAATATTATATTCTTTCGTTTCGCCAACTCCATCTTCGAACCTCTCTGGAACAGACGTTACATCGATAATGTGCAAATAACGGTGGCGGAGGATATCGGAATTGAACATCGGGGGGATTTCTACGAACAGGCGGGGATAGTCAGAGACATCATCCAGAATCACATGCTCCAACTGGTAGCTCTGGTAGCCATGGAACCCCCGGTAGGTTTTGAAGCCGATTATATCCGGGATGAAAAGGTCAAGATCTTCCGTTCCATCAGTCCGATGGATAGAGAGTACATAGACACTTTCTCAGTACCGGGCCAGTACGGTCCGGGGAGAATCAATGGTAACGCGATTCCCGGCTACCGGGATGAGGACAATGTCGCGCAAGATTCAAATATGCCGACTTTTATCGCCGCTAAACTTCATATCGATAACTGGCGCTGGGCCGGAGTGCCCTTCTATATCCGGGCGGGAAAGCGCCTCCCCAAGCGGATAACCCAGATCTGTGTACAGTTCAAGCAGCCCCCGCTTCGACTCTTCAGCCATACCTGTGATATCCTGAAACCGAACTTCCTGCTTCTGACTGTTCAACCCCGGGAAGAGATCACACTCCATTTCGGTGTCAAATATCCCCTTTCTCGAAACACGATCTTCCCGGTTAATATGGAGTTTGACTATCAGAAGGTATTCAAAACCAAACGGCACTCTCCCTACGAACGGCTCTTGATCGACTGCATGCGGGGAGATTTGACTTTATTCGTCCGCCAGGATGGGATTGCCGCCCAATGGAATGTGGTTGATCCGCTGATCGCCCGCTGGGAGGAGAACCCGGCAGGTGATTTTCCGAATTATGCCGCCGGGGCCTGGGGGCCGGGGGATTCGGATAGATTGCTTCTGAAGGATGGTCGGAACTGGATTACTAAATAAGTTCTATTTTTTACAACGAATTGATTCACCACGAAGATCACGAAGGACACCAAGAACTGTTGAGAAATAAAAAGAATTTAGTTCAATTTTTTCAGATCTTCGTGGTTAAAAAGGCTTTTCGAGCAAGTTCAAGCTAGGGGCACTAAACCATGACAGAAAAATCAAAAGGCAGTCGAATAGTCAAAATCATTCTTCTCATCATCATCCTGGTCGGGTTAATTGTTATATTCAAGACCTTCCCGGTTAAGGAGTGGCTGGTGGGAGATAACGGCCTCATCACCTGGATCGAGCAGCAGGGAACACTCGGCTACCTGATCTTTATCGGTGTCTATATCCTTCTGACCGTCCTGGCCGGGCCGGCCTGGCTCCTCACTATTGGTGCCGGTTTGGTCTATGGTTTGCTCGGAGGAACCGTTCTGGTCTCAATTGGTTCCATTCTGGGGGCCACAGCGGCATTTTTAATAGGTCGGTACCTGGCCCGTGACGCGATCGCACGGAAGGTGGAGCAGAACGCGAAATTCAAGAGTATAGACGAGGCGGTTGGTGAGCGTGGTTTTTTCATCGTCTTCCTGACCCGGCTCTCGCCGATCTTTCCCTTTACTCTGCTCAACTACGCCTATGGTCTGACAAAGGTTAACCTCTCTAAATATTTCTTCGCTACCTGGATTGGTATGCTCCCGGGGACGGTGATGTATGTCTATATCGGTTCGCTGGGAAATGCCGTCACGGAAGGGGCGACCACCGGCAAACTGATATTGAAGATCGCCGGGTTTGTGGCCACTGTCGCCGTCACCATCTATATTACGAAAGTAGCCCACAAGGCTCTCTCCAATACCTGTGTCGCCGGGGAGTGTTTACAGAAAGAAGAGGAGAAAGAAACTGCGGAGAGCGCATAGGAACTTAGCTCCGCAATTAATTAAACCGCGAATCTCGCCCCCGATTAAAACTTCGGGGCGGAGAAATCTTCGCTAATTGAAAATAAAACAACTACGAATTTTTACCCCGAGATGACGAAGTCATTTTTCGGGGACGCAAATTTATTGTCCCGGTAATATCAATTAAGACAACCGGGATCCCGAAGGATTTCGGGACCCGAGACTTAATATGAAACAACTCGGGATCCCGATGGATATCGGGAAAATTCCGAAGACAGTTTATTGAAAGAAACCTGGAGGTCAAAAAATAATCAAAACAATATCGCTTCTTATATTCTTACTTGTAGGACTGGTCATGGATTTTTCATTAGCTCGGCCCGAGCCGGCAAAACTTGCGGGGATGGTCCTGGCCGATCAGGCTTCCTTCTGGCGTCCGTACCAGATACTGCTGGATAACCATCTCTCTCCCGCTACCATAGAGGGGATCAAGCTGGCGGCACTGGATTATCGTGGTGTCAAGGATGATCCCGCCTTCAAAGAGATGGTGAAAAGACTGGAGAAGTTTTCACTTCTCACACTGAAGAGCGGCAACGATTCGCTTGCCTTTTGGATTAACGCCTATAACTTCCTGGCGATCAAGATCGTAGTCGATAACTATCCGGTTGAGAGCATTAAAGACATTGGTTCCCTATTTACCTCGGTCTGGAAGAAGGATGCCGGTTTCATCGGGGAGAAAGAGTACGCCCTGAGTGAGATTGAGCATGAGATCCTGAGGAAACAATTCAAAGAACCGCGGATCCACTTCGCCATTGTCTGCGCCTCACTCTCCTGCCCTGACTTAAGAAAGGGAGTTTATCTGCCTGAGGAGATTGATTCGCAGCTTGATGAGAATACCAGTAATTTCTTAAATAACGTGACCAAGGGAATCCGGATCAAAGATAACCAGGCGGAAATTTCTAAAATTTTTAATTGGTTTGAAGATGATTTTCGCCCTTCAGGCGGGGTATGGAAATTCATCCAAAAATCTCGGTCCGATTTAGGGGCGGAGAAGAAATATTCAATTGATTATCTGACTTATGATTGGAGATTAAACGAAATATAAATATAGGAGATTAAAATGGAAAAATACCATCTCATCGTTTTAGGCGGCGGGTCTGGTGGACTGGTCGTAGCTCTGGGCGCCGCCCGGATGGGGCTTAGAGTCGCCCTGGTTGAGAAGAATAAACTCGGCGGCGACTGCCTCTGGACCGGCTGTGTTCCCAGTAAGGCCCTCCTCCACTCCGCCAAAGTGGCCCAGACCATCCGAGAGGCTCATCGCTTCGGGCTGGGAGAGATGGAGCCGATATTCTCTTCGACCGGGATACTGGAACATGTCCGGGCTATCCAGGCTGAAATAGGTGAACACGACGATCCGGAACGGTTCCGGGAGAAAGGGGTGGAGGTCGTCTTCGGCTCCCCCCGCTTTCTCGATTCTCACCGGATTCAGGTCGGGGATAGGATTATGGAGAGCAAGAAGTTCGTGCTCGCGACCGGCGGGCGTCCCCATGTCTTTCCCATCCCGGGACTTAAAGAGACCGGATATATCTCTAATGAGAATGTCTTTCTCCTCAAGGAACTTCCCGCCTCCCTGATTCATATCGGGGGCGGACCGATCTCGATTGAACTTTGCCAGGCGTTTATCCGACTCGGGGTCAAGGTCACTGTTCTTGACAAGGCCCCTCAGATCATGCCCCGCGAGGATGGGGACATGGTAGCGGTGATCCGGAAACGGCTGGAGAGTGAGGGAGTTACTTTCGCCACCGGCGTTGATATCACCGGGGTAAAGAAGGAAGGCGATAAGAAAGTTGTTACCTATGAGAAGGATGGGAAAGTAGAAGAGGTCCGCGGTGATGAGATTCTGGTCGCGTTGGGGAGGGCCGCCAATGTCGATGGTCTGGACCTAGAGAAGGCAGGGGTTGAATATACGCCGAAGGGGGTTGAAGTTGATGACCATCTCCGGACTACCGCTAATAACATCTGGGCGGTCGGTGACGTGAAGAATAAGTTCCTCTTTACCCATGTGGCCGAGTTCGAGGCCCGGATTGTGGTCCAGAACGCCCTCTTCCCTTTCAAGAAGAAGGCGAACTACCGGGTGGTCCCCTGGACTACCTTCACCGACCCAGAACTGGCCCGGGTTGGTCTCTCCGAGGACGAGGCAAAAAAAGCCGGAGTTGAGTTCAAGGTCTTACGGTTTCCTTACGGTGAGGTTGACCGGGCCGTGACCGCCGGGGAGACGGAGGGGATGGCCAAGATCATTTGCGGAAAGAAGGGAGTGGTCCTGGGTGCTGCTATCGTGGGAGCCAATGCCGGCGAACTGATCCACGAATGGGTTCTTGCCATGCAGGCCAATATCCCGGTTACCACCATCTCGGGGATGATCCACGTCTATCCGACCCTCTCCCGCCTGAGTCGGAAGGTAGCCGATAAATATTACGAAGACATTCTGGCCGGATGGAAAGGAAAGATGCTGGATAAGCTGGCCCGTCTTTTCAATTAACATTTAAACAATGAAGATAGATAATTTCACCGCAGAGACGCAGAGAACGCGGAGAAAGAACAGAGGATCTTATTAAAACTATTATATTTTAGTAGTGAGTGAATGTAATAACTTTATTAATCATATAGAATAGTATTTTTTATCTCTCTCTGCGGTGAAATAAGTTGCGAAGCTAAGTCCTCAGGAGGCAACCATGACCAAATTACACGAACTTTCTGACCTGGGCCAGGCGGTCTGGATTGACTACATCAGCCGTTCTCTCATCACCACCGGTCGGCTTACTGAGCTGGTAGATGAAGGAATCCGGGGCCTGACCTCAAATCCAACTATCTTTGAAAAAGCCATAGCCGGAAGTTCTGATTATGATCGGGAGATGGCGCGACTGGCGGGCGAAGGGAAGTCAGTGGAGGAGATTTACGAGGCGCTGGCTCTAAAAGATATCGGAGATGCCGCCGATATCCTCCGACCCCTCTATGACCGAACCAACGGGGAGGATGGTTACGTCAGCCTGGAGGTCAGCCCCACGCTGGCCCATGATACCGCGGGCACTATTACTGATGCGCGGCGCCTCTATAAAATCCTGGGACGGCCCAATGTTATGATCAAGGTGCCGGCTACTCTCGAAGGGATCCCGGCCATTGAGACCCTGATCGGTGAGGGCATAAATGTTAACGCGACCCTGATTTTCTCCCTGACCCACTATCAAGCCGTGGCCGGGGCTTATCTGAACGGCCTGGAAAAACTGGCGGCCACTTCCGGAGATCTTAGCCGGGTCGCCTCGGTAGCCTCTTTTTTTATCAGCCGTATCGATACAGCCGTGGATAAAGAACTGGATAAACGCAACGTATCGGATCTTCAGGGGAAGACGGCTATCGCGTCCGCGAAGATCGCCTATGGTCATTTCCAGGAAAATTTCCACGGTAAGCGCTGGGCAGAGTTGGCCTTAAAAAAGGCATGGGCGCAACGTCCGCTCTGGGCCAGTACCGGCACTAAAAATCCCCTCTATTCCGATACCCTTTATCTGGACAGTCTGATCGGTTCGGATACCGTTAACACGGTGCCTCTGGCGACCATGGAAGCATTTCTCGATCACGGCATCGTGACTTCTACCATTGATAACTATCTGGAAGATGCATATACTCAACTCATCCAGCTGGATGAGTTGGGGATTAATCTGGACTCCATTACCCAGAAGCTGCAGGATGATGGGGTCGCCTCTTTTGCGGAGTCCTTTAATACTTTGCTGAGCAGTATCGCCAAGAAGCAAGTAAGCTAAAGCTATGCTGGAAACATTTAAAACACTAAATCCGGTTCTCCAGGCTTTCATTGCCACTCTCTTTACCTGGGGGGTAACCGCGCTTGGTGCGTCCCTGGTATTTTTTGCCAAGACCGTCCGACAGCGGATGATGGATGGGATGCTCGGATTCGCGGCCGGGGTGATGATCGCGGCCAGTTTCTGGAGTTTGCTTGCCCCCTCGATTGAGATGGCAGAAGAACTCGGCTACGGGAAACTGATCTGGATACCTCCTCTGGTGGGGTTCTTTTTAGGGGCCTCCTCTCTCTGGCTGACCGATAAGATTCTCCCCCACCTCCACCCCGGTCTCAAGATATCGGAAGCGGAGGGGATCAAGACCTCCTGGCACCGGAGCATTCTTCTGGTTCTCGCGATTACCCTGCACAATATACCGGAAGGTCTGGCGGTGGGGGTAGCTTTCGGGGCCCTGGCTTTTAACCTCCCCTCGGCCACCTTTGCCGGCGCGGTTGCCCTGGCAATCGGGATCGGCATCCAGAACTTCCCGGAGGGGACCATAGTCTCGATGCCTCTGCGGAGGGAGGGGATGAGCCGTCTCAAGAGTTTCTGGTATGGTCAGCTCTCCGGTGCGGTAGAGCCTGTCGCCGGAGTAATCGGGGCCGCGGTAGTTATGCTGGCCCGGCCGCTACTTCCCTATGCCCTGGCGTTCGCCGCCGGCGCGATGATCTTTGTGGTGGTAGAGGAGCTTATCCCCGAGTCTCAGCAGGCTGGGAACACCGATCTTGCCACCATGGGGGCCATCTTCGGGTTCATGGTCATGATGACCCTGGATGTGGCGTTGGGGTAATATAACTTAGCACCTGTGCCGTAGCTTAATTAACCACGAAGATCACGAAGAACACGAAGAAAAATACTGAAAAGCATTTCAAACTATCTCTATTTTTCTAAAATCTCTTCGTGAACTTCGTGTTCTTCGTGGTGATATTATATTTTAGTGATTATTAACATTCAGAGGCAGCAAGATATGAAAAAAGTACCTGAAGAGGTTATATGGTTTTTTGAGAAGCAGGACTTCGTTATAGTTTCTACGGTAGACAGCGAAAATGGGCCGCACTGCGCCTGCAAGGGATTATTAAAGATCTCCCCGGAAGGGAAGTTATATATTATGGATTTATTTCACGGGAATACCTTACGGAATCTGAAGAATAATCCCCGGATGAGTATAACGGCGGTTAATGTTCATCAGTTTAAAGGCTATTGCCTGAAAGGCAAA
>Ga0222627_1000524_pt1 | contig 16330 bp, 12 predicted proteins | sample AntAcemetageno93_FD_179859 | JGI IMG/M metagenome (GOLD analysis project Ga0222627, IMG submission 179859) | Saline water microbial communities from Ace Lake, Antarctica - #93 | ecosystem: Environmental > Aquatic > Non-marine Saline and Alkaline > Saline | place: Antarctica: Ace Lake | collected... | reverse complement strand
TTTTTTCTCCCCAGCCGACTTTAGTGCGTGAATCGGGTCTCTCCCTTGCCGAACTCAAGGAACGATTCAGACGGGAGGCCGGTATCATGCTGAGGCTCTCCACAGGAAGGGTCCCCGGGATTGTCAATGCACGGCATACCGAGACATGGCGGGGAAAACCCTACCTTACCATGGATTATTACCCCAAAAACCTCTCCTCCCTGATCGGATCAGATGACGAACTGCTTAAGACAGGCAGAGGCGGGTACCTCAGTTATGACAAGGCCCTGCCGATCATCAGCAGGGTTCTGACATCCATCCATGGGCTCCACAACCGGACAGAACCGATTATCCATCGGGATCTCAAGCCCGCCAACATACTTTTGGACAAAGACAACCGTCCATATATCGGAGATTTTGGTCTGGCCCGTGAGGCCAGTAGGTCGGATTTGCTCTCTAAAGCCTTTGAAACTGTAACCGGCACCAACTTGGCCACCCAATACTACGGAGCCCCTGAACAGCGCGGCGGATTCAAAGAGACAGACCAACGGGCTGACATCTTTTCCCTCGGCGTAATTATTTATCGTATTTTGACAGGACGTCTGATCGGTTTTCACGATCTGGAACCTATTGAACTGTATGTTCAGGATCTCGGAAAAGATACGGCAGGCGAGATCAACGATCTCTTGAGTAAGGCCACAAGGATTGAGGTGGACCAAAGATTAGCTGATGTCTCTACCCTCTTGGAGATCTTTTCGACCGAGCAGGCGTCAGTTGAGGTAAGTCAAGCCTCTCCGTCCGGGCCTACGCCCGAGGATCAATTTCTGACAGCCCTTGAATGGGCGTACTCCTTTGCTCCGGATGGTAAATTGCCGGAAAATGTGCGCGTAAAGCTTGTCACTAAGTCACAGGAACTCGGGATTGATTTAGGTGAAACCGAACTCTTGGAAAAGGATTTTCGTACTCGTCTTGGCCTAAGTGAGGATAGAGGTGATCGAGTTATCTCGGCCACTTCGGGGTCTGTCTTGAAGACCGGCGAAGAGCAAGGGATTGGGACTCTGGTGATTACCTCTGAGCCGGAGATAGCGACCGTTACAGTGGATGGCATGGAGCGAGGCAAGACACCGCTGACAATAGACCGGGTAGGGACGGGCAACAGGACCATTCGTCTCAAGATGGAAGGCTTTTTCCCGGTGAGCCGGATCGAACGGATCATCCCTGGTGAAGAGACCAAGATCCATGTGATCATGGAACATCAGACCGGGAGCATCAATGTGAACTCCCAGACTTTTTCTGATGCCTATCCTGCCCGTTTTTATCTTGATGGGAAACTAATGGGCAGACCGCCGCTGACTGTGGAGGATGTAACGGCAGGGATACACACATACAGGCTTGAGGCGGATAATCATCAGGAAATTTCTGGAGAGAAAGTCGTAAATTTGGATGAAGAGGTGAAACTCGATGAATCTCTCAAACCATTGCCTGGCCGCGTCAGTCTGAAGAGTATACCCTCGGGAGCTATTATCTGGGTTGATGGAAAGAGGTCAAAATTGAGGACGGACGTCAAAACGAAGCTATCACCCGGAAAATACACTATAGCACTTAAACTCGATTCGTATGTTGATGCCACAAAAGAGATTCAGGTTTTGCCAGGGAGCGTTTTGGAGGAAGAGCTCCAACTGATAAAAAACCAAGGCAGTATCAATGCTGTAAGCGTTCCAGAGGGCGCAGCAATATGGATGGACGGCAAGGATACGGGAAAGAAGACAGATCACTTAATGGACGTATTGGCCGGGGAACATGAAGTAACGTTAAAGCTTGATGGGTACAAAGACGTGCGGAAAAAGGTGCGTCTTGAACCGGAAGGGTTTGCCGAGATTGAATTCCGGCTCGAAAAGAGAGTGTATAGCGGCGATTATGTGGCCTATGACAATGGGATCGTGAAAGATGATAATGAGACTGGCCTTGAGTGGTTGGCGGGACCAGATGAGAATATAACCTGGGATAATGCGAAATCTTGGGTGGATGGATTGGAAGTGGATGGTGGAAGCTGGAGGATGCCTTCCATAGATGAACTGGAGAATCTTTACAGGAAAGGTGCAAGTTCCCGAAATATGACTCCCCTCTTGAAGACCACTGGTTGGTGGGTGTGGTCAGGTGAGACATATGGTTCATCAGCCTGGGGCTTCTACTTCGGCGGCGGCAGCAGGGGCTTGGACGACCGTGGCTACTCCCTCAGCAGGCGGGGGTTTGCGGTGCGTTCCCGTAGCGATGGATAATTTGATCATTTGACTTTTTTGATTATTTAAATCGAGGGCTTCGGTGAAATGAATTTCGTTTACAGTCTGGCTGCGAGGTCGGGGAACAGGATTTTTTTGGGTTGCGGGATGAACTTGTATGCGCCGCGCCGGCCCTCGCCGGATTTCACGGGGTAAAGGTACAGGGGGATTTTATTTGCATGGAATACGAGAGGGAAACTGAAAAAGATTTGGGGGCTAATAGTTAATATTTAAAATCTAGCTTGTAATGCGGGCTTAATGCGGGACGCGGCTTAATGCGGGACGTAGTCAACTTATAAACTTATGAAAAGAAAACGTTTTGAGGGATGGGAAATCAAGCGCTCGCTTAGCCTTCCGGGGCAGATCTCTTTGTCAATAATCAATGGATGGGCCTATGAATCGCTTTTGATCCTGACATAGGTTAAGATTACACTGTGCATTATTCTATAGTTAACAAAACCTGCGGATGGCTGTTTGCTCAATAAAGAGGGAGGGAAGGAATTTGTTAAGGTCTGAGATCAACAGCCCAGGGTATCACTAACCAATTGATCACCTTTCTTCCCGCATTCCCTCAGCTTTGAGTGGTTTTCCTGCTAATCAAAGATAGAGTAATTTAATCATGGGTTTTAAATATCGCGTCAAGCAAATTTTTTCTACTGGGCAGGCCTCGGCTGTTGATGAGGCCAGGCGGCTGCACAAGGGCGGCGACATTCCCGGTGCAGTTGCACGCCTGAAGGAAGCTTTAGACACCCGAACCGAGAGCGGTAAAGCCCTTGCCGTAATCAGACAACTCTATGAGGTGTATTCCAATGAACTGAATCTCATGCAACTTCGTGAGTGCCGTGTGGTTCTCTCTGAGACAGTTTTTGATTTGGCGAATTATGACCGGATCGAAGGTATCATGACCTCTTTGGACCAGGCACTCATGGAGCATGTGTATTCGGGGAAAGCAAGGGCAGAGGCGGAGGTCCTTTACAAGGAGTTTCATGAACAATTTCAAAGATTGCAGCTTGACGCACAGCGAAATAGACAATCTGAGCTTCTCAAAACGCTTGAACTGACAGACCCGGAGGACAACGCGGATGAGTTTGTTACCTTAGTGGAGGAGTTGCGGAATATTGGTGGTCGGCTCCCTGAAGAGTTGCATTCGGACTATCAGGTGGCCCAGGAGCGATCTTATATTCTGCCGGACAACCTCCAGGAGTTTGACAATTACGTTATTGAGCGCAGGCTCGGCAGTGGTGGATTTGCCTCGGTCTTTCTCGCATCGCCAAAGGGGGTTTCGTTTCGGGCGGCCATCAAGATTTTCTCTCCCCAGCCGACTTTAGTGCGTGAATCGGGTCTCTCTCTTGCCGAACTTAAGGAGCGATTCAGACGGGAGGCCGGTATCATGCTCAGGCTCTCCACGGGAAGGGACCCCGGGATTGTCAACGCACGGCATACCGAGACATGGCGGGGAAAGCCCTACCTTACCATGGATTATTATCCCAAAAACCTCTCCTCCCTGATCGGATCAGATGATGAACTGCTTAAGACAGGTAGAAGCGGGTATCTCAGTTATGACAAGGCCCTGCCGATCATCAGCAAAATTCTGACATCCATCCATGGGCTGCACAACCGGACGGAACCTATCATCCATCGGGATCTCAAGCCCGCCAACATACTTTTAGACAAAGACAACCGTCCATATATCGGAGATTTTGGTCTGGCCCGAGAGGCCAGCCGCGCGGATTTGCTCTCGAGGGCCTTTGAAACTGTAACCGGCACCAACTTAGCCACCCAATACTATGGAGCGCCTGAGCAGCGCGGTGGATTCAAAGAGACAGACCGGCGGGCTGATGTCTTTTCCCTCGGCGTAATTATCTATCGCATTTTGACAGGACGTCTGATCGGTTTTCACGATCTGGAGCCTATTGAGCTGTATGTTCAGGGTCTTGGAAAAGATACGGCAGGCAAGATCAACGATCTCTTGAATAAAGCGACAAGGATTGAGGTGGACCAAAGATTAGCCGATGTCTCCACCCTCTTAGAGGCCTTTTCGCCCGAGCAGGCGGCAGTTGAAGTACGTCAAGCCCCTCTTTCCGGGCCTACACCCGAGGATCAATTTCTGGTAGCCCTTGAATTGGCGTACTCCTTTGCCCCGGATGGTAAGCTGCCGGAAAATGTGCGCGCAACCCTCATCACTAAGTCACAGGAACTCGGGCTTGATTTGGGTGAAGCCGAACTCTTAGAGAAGGATTTTCGTTCTCGTCTTGGGCTAAGTGAAGATAAAAGTGATCGAGTTATCTCGGCCACTTCGGGGGCTGCCTTGAAGACCGGAGAAGAGAAAGGGATTGGGACCCTGATTATTACCTCTGAACCGGAGATGGCGACAGTCTCAGTTGATGGTATTGAACGAGGCACAACTCCTCTGACAATAGATCGAGTAGGGGCTGGAAGAAGGACTATTCGCCTGAAGATGAATGGCTTTTTCCCTGTAAGTCGGATTGAACGGATTGATCCTGAAAAAGAAACCAAGATCCATGTTATTCTGGAACATCAGACCGGCAGCATCAACGTGAGTGCCAAGACTTTTTCTGATGCCTATCCTGCCCGTTTTTATCTTGATGGGAAACTAATGGGCAGACCGCCGCTGACCATGGAGGATGTAACGGCAGGGACACACACATACAGGCTTGAGGCGGATAATCATGAGGAGGTTTCAGGAGAGACAGTCGTAAGTTTGGACGAAGAGGTGAAACTTGACGAAGCGCTCAAGCCTTTGCCGGGGACCGTCAGTATGAAGAGTATGCCTCCGGGCGCTATCATATGGGTGAATAGTAAAAAGTCAAAGCTAAAGACAGACATCAAAACTGAGATAGGACCCGGAAAATACACTATAGCACTTAAACTCGATTCGTATGTTGATGCCACGAAAGAGATTGAGGTTTTGCCAGGGAGCGTTTTGGAGGAAGAGTTCCAACTGATAAGAAACCAGGGCAGGATCAATATAGTGAGCATCCCGGAGGGCGCAGCTATATGGATGGACGGCAAGGATACGGGAAAGAAGACAGATCATTTAATGGAGGTATTGGTTGGGGAACATGAAGTAACGTTAAAGCTTGATGGGTACAAAGATGTGAAGAAAAAGGTAAGTCTTGAACCGGAAAAGTTTATCGAGCTCGAAGTTCGACACGAAAAGGGTTCAAATGCCCCTCTGCCCGGGTCGATATTTACCGATCCAATAACCGGCATGGAATTTGTTTACGTCCCTGGCGGGAAGTTCATGATGGGAAGTATTCTTGATATCCTTTTTTATAAAGAAAACCCGGTACATGAGGTTACACTTGATGGTTTTTACATAGGAAAATATCCCGTGACGCAAGGCCAATGGAAAAAGGTGATGAGGAATAATTTCTCAGAGTTCGATAGGGGTGCCGACCATCCGGCAGAAAATATGTCCTGGGATTACGTGCAGGACTTTATCAAAGTGCTCATATCTAAGAATAAAGGGCGATATCAGTTTCGACTTCCTACCGAGGCGGAGTGGGAATATGCAGCGAGGAGCGGGGGGAAGAAAGAGATGTATGCAGGGGGTGATGATTTTGATGCCGTCGCGTGGTCTGGTCAAAACAGCGGGGAGACGACCCATCCGGTAGGCAAAAAGTTACCCAACGGGCTTGGTCTCTATGATATGAGCGGTAATGTGGCAGAGTGGTGCCAGGACTGGTTCGGGGATTATCCTTCCGAGTCAGTTGCTAATCCGAAAGGCCCGTCTACAAGCTCCTTCCGGGTGCTTCGCGGAGGAAGCTACATGCACCCCTCGCTATGCCGTTCATCAGCCCGAGACTACACCGCGCCATATAATAGGTGCGGCTGGTGTGGCTTTCGCCTTGCCAGAGACCTTTTTGAAAACCAGGACAGGAGCAATGTCGTGAGCATTCCCGAGAGAGGGCCGATAGGGAGATCCGTAGACGGTCGATTCATCGATGACCGCTTCATCGATTATGGCAATGGGATCGTGAAAGACAATAAGACAGGACTTGAGTGGAAAGTAGGGCTTGATAGGGATACGACCTGGGATGAAGCGAGATCCTGGGTGGAGGGGAAACTTTGGGGCGGGGGCTGGCGGATGCCCACCACGGCGGATCTGAAAGGACTTTACAGGGAAGGGGCCGGTTCGCGGAATATGACTCCCCTCTTGAAAACCACTGGATGGTGGGTGTGGTCAGGTGAGACTGGTAGTCCTGCTGATGAGTGGCTAGCCGGTGTCTTCTACTTCGACACCGGCAACGAGCACCTGCTCGACCGCCGCTTTGCCTCCTACAACTACCGGGCTTTTGCGGTGCGTTGCCGCAGCGATGGAGCAGATGACGAAAAGCTCGACGGCGATTATGTGGCCTATGGCAATGGGATCGTGAAAAACAATAAGACTGGCCTTGAGTGGGTGGCCGGTCCTGACAGAGATATGACCTGGGATGAAGCGAGATCCTGGGTGAATAGTCTGAACATTGACGGTGGGGACTGGCGGATGCCTACAACGGATGAGTTAAAGACGCTTTACAATAAAGGTGCCGGTTCTCGAAATATGACACTGTTGCTGAAAACTAGGGGTTGGTTGGTTTGGTCGGGGGAGACTAAAGGTTCCTCGGATGCCTGGGGCTTCACCTTGGGCGGCGGCACCAGGTACTGGGACAGCCGTACCAACTCCAGCACCAATCGGGGGTTTGCTGTGCGTTCCCGAAACGATGGATAATTTGATGATTTGAATCGAGGGCCCCGGTGAAATGTATTTCGATTGCAGTCTCGCTACGAGGTCGGGCATCAGGATTCTTGGGTTGGGGGATCAACTTTCAAGCGCCGCGCCGGCCTTCGCCGAATTTCACGGGGTACAGAGGGATTTTATCCGCATGGAATACGAGAGGGAAACTGAAAAAAATCCGGAGGGTAACAGTTCATATTTAAAATCTGACCCTGGTTAGGTTTACTCACATTACATGCTATTAACGCTGTCAAATAATATATGGAAAAGCTAATAGGCTTTTTTCCATATCTTACATATCAATATCACAATAGATGGAAACTTTTCCACCTATTCTAACTGTTATATTTTCAGGAGAAACTATGAAGTGTTTTGCCCGATGGCAAGAAAATAATTCTGGATTGTGCTTTCGTGATCAAACCATCTTGCAGTTTGGAGATAGTTGGAATCTGATCGCAAATTTTATTTTATTAAATCCAGGTAGCGCACTACCATTAGACGAAATAGCACAAAATGAATATCTTGAATCAAAAAGGCTTCCTTTTTATGTGAGCGAGAAAGGCACGAATTATTATAGCTTTTCCATTGATCGCTTAATGAATGATTTACTAAAACTCTATTCATCTAAGTACAGCGGTGGTGTTTTAAAGATATACAATCTATTTAATCTCAAAAACCAAGACTCAGGAACTGCTATTGAGCAATACAAAAAAAATAAATCATCAAAAATGATTTACACAGATGAATGTGACATAAAATATTGCGGAGTTCAGGTTATCATTGCAACTGGTGGGAATGCTTACTCAGATAAAGACTTAGAAAGCGAGCTAAAAAAATATATCTCATTAGCAGAATCGGATCAGTTATATTCTTTAACAAAGGTTAAAGACAGATTGTTTTCCATAACAAAAGCGCTACCCAGCGATAAAGGGCTTATAGAAAGCTATCACCCATCTTACACATTCAAATATGGTAATAGGACTCAAATTGCATAAAAAACATAACGAAAAAATGGAACTGACCACAAAAGCCGAGCCGATTTTAGGTAAATTTAAAGACTTAGGCGGCTTTTGCGGCAGCTCATTTTAGACGTTTATGCACACAATCAATATGGATGCATTATGAATGGATTGAGTAAAAAATTGCTGACCGGAATTCTGTTCCTGACGGCAATGCTGATATTTGGAGGCTTTCTTCCATCATATGCTGCTGATTTACAGAGGTTCTCCAATGTGAGTTTGGTGAATAATTTAGCAATTGATGGAGATAGCTTCTTTGTGGAAGCCGGTGAAAAATCTTTTCATGTAAGGCTTTATTTTGTTGACTGTCCTGAAACTTCCACCAGCTCTAAGAGTGATGCGCAGCGGCTAAGGGAGCAAACACGATATTTTGGACTATCCCACGCTACGCGTACCATTCATTTTGGCAATGAAGCAAAAACTTTTGTTGAACGTATTCTTGCTAAACCTTTTACTGTTCATACAGCCTTTGCAAGCGCCCTGGGAAGGTCAGCCAAAGGCCGTGTATATGGGTTCATCATTATAGCTGATGGCGATGACTTGGCGAGTTTGCTTGTTAAAAACGGCCTTGCTCGTGCTTATGGTATGGGCAGGAAAACACCCAATGGCATCCCACGCAACGAAATGATTGAAAGACTTCGCGATTTAGAAACTTCGGCCATGTTGAAACGTATCGGCATTTGGTCGGAAAGTGATCCTGAGCAGATTGCAGAATTTCGCGCAAAACAACGAAGTGAGGACCAAGAATTAAAGGATATACAGAGTCAGGTAAAAACCGCCGGATTTTCAGATGGCTTACTTGACCTAAACACTGCCAGAAAAGAAAAACTTATGCTTATCAAAGGAATTGGCCCCGTTCTTGCCGAATTAATTATAGCTGGGCGCCCTTATAAAACTGTAGATGATTTGCTAAAAGTGAAGGGAATTGGTTCAAAAAGACTCGAAAAGATTCGTCCCTATGTTGTGGTAGGTAAAGAATAGCGGAATTAGCGTTTGCATAACCATGCTCTTGCAGCGGATCGCAAAATAAGATAAACGGGACGCTGGACAAGGGAAAGTGGACATCCCAAAAATATAGAATACTGAATTGTGAATGCGTAAAATATGCAACAGGAGAGGAAGATAGAGAGGTGATGAGGTAAGGGATCTGATGAAAGAGGACGAGACCATCGAATTTAAGAAAAGTCTTGCCGAACTCAAAGTGGGACTTATCTCCATTGTCGCGATGCTGAATAAGCATGGAGCATGCGAACTATGGTTTGGAATACGCAACAATGGAAAAGCAGTAGGGCTGGATGCCGGTGAAAAAACGCTCCGGATGCAACCTTTCGAGAAATCGCTCAGATCTTTATCGCCTGCTTTGACCGGCCGTCCTTTGCAGAGCCGGATGATCAAGCCACGCCGGAAACTAAAGGAAAGACTAAAGGAAAGACTAAAGAAAAGGCCGAAGACTTGTTGGTTTTCCTGACGACGCATCCTTCGGCAACGATATCGGAAATGGCGGCGGAGCTGAACCTGACAGAAAATGGCGTCAATTACCACCTGCGAAAACTAAAGCAGACAAACAGGCTCAAAAGGGTGGGCGGTCGAAAGAGGGGGCATTGGCACGTGCTGAGGTAGCCGACATTGACCAATACTGGTACCTGAAAACACAAAGGACAGAAGGGCCTATGGCATGGTCTCTGGCCCTTGAAAAGTAAGGAAGATCTCGAACGATTCGAGGATGTTGGGTTGAGACAAAAAAGGTTGTGTGAAGGGATGATAAGGATTATTATTATCGATCGGGTGCTCTTGGATGAGAAGTTAAAAATGCTCTCATAAAGCGCGAGATCAGGGGCTTTCCTGTTTACATCGCCAGCTTTGATTTATCGAGCTGATAGCCCCGCAGATTACCTTGAGTGTTGCGTTTGATTGATATCGAAAACCATGTTATATTATGATATAGTAAATTTCAGGATGCGAGGTGTAGGTCATGTCATTGACTTCTGAAAAAACAAAGTATGAGCATGTGGCATTGGATGACAAAGGGGTGCCTATCATAGTGGGTACAAACATGAAGGTAATCGAGATTGTCCTGGAAAAAACCGCCTACGGGTGGAGCCCTGAAGAGCTGTATTTTCAACACCCTCATCTTACCCTTGGCCAGATATACTCTGCATTAGCCTACTACTGGGATCATCAAGATGAACTTGATGGGGATATTGAAAGAAGGCTTGCTTTTGTGAATCAGGCTCGAAAAATGGCAGGGCAAACACCTCTTGCTGCCCGGTTGAAATCCAAAGGATTGGTCTGATTGTGATTGCGCTCTATATGGACCATAATGTGCCACGAGCCATAACCGTGGGTCTGCGTTTGCGTGGCGTAGATGTCATTACAGCCTATGAAGATGGCGCCGACGATATGGATGATCCAGCATTATTAGATCGAGCGACTGAATTGAGTCGAGTGCTTTTCACACACGATGACGATCTCCTCGCTGAGGCAACCAAACGACAACAACAAGACATTCCTTTTCGCGGGTTGATTTATGTCCACCAAATGGGAACGACTATCGGCGTTTGCATCAGCAATCTGGAGCTCATTTCAAATGCTGGCGAACATGAAGACCTGCTAAATCGAGTCCAATTCTTACCGCTTTAACGAGAAAAGCCTGTATCTTTGCCATGCTTCTCCTTCAGCCTGAAGTCTCCCAAATCACACTGGATAGGGGACATCCTATAATGATTTAGGGGGCCAAGCTAATACCCTATAATGATTGACGATAGGATGGAAACGGGGTCCGATGTTCGGCCTATATGATCGTTTTCATAGTCAAAAAGGGGATTATAGCCAGGAACCACCCATGGCAAGAGCGAAAAGACATTATATTCCGGGTCAAATTTGGCATCTTACCCATCGGTGTCATAAACGAGAGTTTTTGCTGAAATTCTCGAAAGACCGTTATCGTTGGCTCCAGTGGCTTTGTAAGTTTGAAAGTGTTGATCAAGGAAGTGATGCCTATGATCTGAAGGATCCATACCATTGTGAGCAAATAGTGAGAAATTTGACTGTTCCCCAGTTTTCTGGATATCACATTCTTTTTTATGCAGATACAGCTATCCAGCTATAGAACTGTAAACCCTCAGCCATTCTTTTTAGGACAAAATTATAGACAGTGCGGCATAGGGGACGGGTATTGATATATTGACATAATTAAATTTGCCTGCGGAGCACGTGGGGACGTGGTATGCCACGAAAAGCCGGAATTGATGCTGCGGATGCGCTTCACCACATCATCGTGCGTGGAATCGATCGCCGGAAAATTTTTTGGGATCATGCTGGTATCTAAACCCCTTGTGTGCCATGGCATCAGCAGCCTGGAGTTTTTCAACCAGATTGGGATTTCCCAACCCACGGACAGCCAATCGGTAAAACGGGGTGAAAAATCGTGAAAGAAAAGAAACTTACGTCCCTCAGGCCCTCACGTAATTGATCCAGAAGAATTTGGAAGCGGCCGTTCAGTTTCAACCAGGGAGCAAATATGAAGAAACCGGATACGAACCGTTATAGCCTTTTTATTAGCAGCGTTCAGAAGGAACTCCCGGAGAAACGGCGTGCGGTGAAGGATTTTATCATGCATGATCCGCTGCTTAGCCGGTTCATATCGGATGTGTTTCTTTTCGAAGACATACCGGCAGGGGACCGAAAACCTGATGATATTTACTTGGACGGGGTTGCGGAGTGTGACATCTACCTTGCAATTTTCGGTAACGAGTATGGATGGAAGAATGAGGCGGGAAAATCGCCGACTGAACTGGAGTTTGAACAGGCCACCAAAACCCATCGAGAACGATTGGTCTTTGTTAAGGGCGATGATGACAAGGCGCGTGACCCTGAAATGGCCGCTTTGGTGAGCAAGGCGGGTCGTCAGGTCACCCGTCGCCGTTTTTCGGATACCCCCAGCCTGATTCGAGAGGTCTACTCCAGCCTGGCCGAGTGCCTGGAGAACCGGGGCGCTCTCAGAACAACACCCTTTGACTGCAGCGTTTGTGATGGTGCAGTGCTCAGGGACATCGACAGCATGCAGGTGACTACGTTTGTGGAAACGGCTGAAGCCAAGGGCAGGCTGACGCTAAAGGGATCTCGCGAGCCCAAGGCTGTTCTACAGAATTTCAATTTATTGCGGCATAGCCGACCTACCAACGCCGCCATACTTTTGTTTGGGAAGGATCCCCGAAGATTCTTCAACAATGAGTTGGCAAAGACCTCCCGGAAAAAAGTACACAAGACCACTCAACCCCTACCAAAAAGAAAACGGGGCTGCATAACACCTTACAGAAAGATGTCTACCGTCAAGTTAAAAAGAAGAACGTGTTGAATGGAGAAATTGGGGTCATTATGTAATATATGGAAAATCTTCCACCTATCCTAACTGTTAGGCCACACTATGAAGATATCTAGTATGCCAATATACATTAGCGAAGATGCGTTTATAACCTTAACTTTGTCAGCAATTGAAACTTCTATAAAATATGAAGCTACAGGCTTGCTCCTTGGCCATAAATCCGGAAGCACATATTATGTTCAAAATGCAATACCTTATCAGATAGCTAAAAGAACTTCTGATTCAGTTTCCATTACCAGATCAAAACAAAAAAGAATCAGAAGAGTGTTCAAAAATTACATGAAATATAAAATTATTGGCGAATTCCATACGCACCCAGAGGGTTCCATAAAACTAAGCCAAGATGATAAAGAATTCATAAGAGATCGTAATTATGAGCTTGAGGTGGTTGTTGCTATAGAAAAAGATGAGATGAATAATCCTTGGGATTACGAAAATGGAGTGCTTTCTGGAAGCATTGACAAGTATTCTATTAAAATCGGATGCTGGCAAGTGAAAGAAAGAAAAGTAAATAAACTCACCATACGATGTCCGTTTGCCGTAGGTTTTGATTTCGTAAGTCCAATTAAGAATTAGGCCTAACAAAGCCAATGGAGCAGACGGCGTGTAATTAGCGGTTTTTCGTAAAGGCCGTGCAAGCTTGGAAATGGTTTAGGCCGCCGCTCACCGGCGGACGTTATCTGCGATACGATGTTGCATAATCAAATGTTATTACAGTAAGTTAACCCATACTGGAAATCACCTGGCGTGTCCTCGCCGGTACCATAGGACGGCACGCGCGCTGTGCGCTGTGCAGTGGGTGTGAACTGAATATCCGGTGTCACATCTTGGGGATTTCGGGATTCAGGGATTTAGGGATTGAGGAATTCTGCCAATTTTTTGGCAGGTTTCAAGATAATCGTCAATGGCTTCGCGAAAATCCTTCTCGAGTTCGGAAACCGATGCGCCTTCAAAACCAATGACGTCCGTTATGCCGAGAACGCGGCCATGAAAAATCTTGTCATCAGCGTCAAAATTTACGTTTCCTGTATATCCTTTGTATTTAAGAGTGTTTTTCATGGTGGCTTATCCCGTAATTTTTAAGCTATTTCACTGCGATAGCTCCGGGAGAGAATTGCTGTTTCCGATCACGAACAAAAACTCCATTTCTTAGCTGTCCGTGTGTGTCTGTGTGTGTCTGTGGCTAATTGACCGAGTAATATCTGGGGGCACATATCGCCAAAGAAAGGCGTTATGCTATATCAAATAGTGCCTGAATTCTCCCTTGTCCCGTGTTCTAACAGACACCACCCTGCTTTCGCGTACCCTTTCTTCGATTCTGACTTCACCGGCATCACGCTCCCCTGCATCGCTGTATGCCACGGTTATAGATGTTGTAATGAATAAGCGAAGTCCCTAAGGCTTCAAACATAAATTGTCGACGGTTGACCCCAATTCACCATACTGAGCGGCTTATGGTTGTCAAGTCTAAACTTGTCAAGTCTGCACTTGCCAAGTTTAGGCTTGACAAGATAGGACTATTTATGGTAACTGATAAATCTGTCAAAAACAAAAAAGGACAACGTAGGAGAAAATGAAGTTCATCGGTAGAAAGAAGGAATTAGCGGCGCTTGAACATGCCTACCAAGCTCAAGGCAGCGCTTTTATGCCGGTTTACGGCAGGAGACGTGTAGGTAAAAGCGAGTTGATTAAGCATTTTATCAAGGATAAGCAGGCGTTGTATTTCCTTGGTAAGCAGGCCCCCGCCAGGCTGCAATTAAAAGAATTTTTACGTAACGGAGCTTTAGCGCTGAATCAGCCGCTTCTCGAACAGGCTTGGGCAGATGATTGGCAGGAGGCTATCTCTCTAATTCTGAAACAGGTTTCTGCCGGAAAAAACATCGTCCTGGTCATGGATGAATTTCAATGGACCGCCGGAGCTTGTCCCGAGCTTCCTTCCATACTCCAGTCGTTCATTGACAACGATTGGGGCGGCAGGTGCAATGTATTTCTGATTCTTTGCGGTTCTTACATGGGCTTTATGGAAAAAAAGGTGCTTGGAGAAAAAAGCCCGTTGTTTGGCCGCCGTTCGGGTCAGATATTCTTAAAACCATTCTCATTTCTTGAAGCAGGGAAATTTCATCCCCACTGGTCCACCACGGAAAAGGCCAAACTGTTTTTTATCTGTGGCGGCATCCCCTATTATTTGAAATTTTTTTCCCAGGCTGATTCAGTTGACATAAATATTCGCAAAAATTTTCTTAATGAATTTTCGGCGTTGGCAAGAGAACCTGAATTTCTGCTGCGCGAGGAATTGAAAGAGCTTAAAAAATATTTCGGTATCTTGACAGCTCTTTCAACAGGTGCCGTGACTAACCGGGAAATGGCAAGAATAACCGGTATTGAAGAAAGAACATTATTCTATTATCTGAATAACCTCATTGAACTTGGTTACATTGCCAAGCATTATCCATTGGCCGGTTCGAAACCGAATCCAAAACAGGTCCATTACAAATTGCAAGACCCGCTACTCCGGTTCTGGTTCCGCTTTGTCTATCCAAATGGTTCAGCCATTTACCAAATGGACGAGAAGAACGCCTTCATGAACCTGATCAAGCCCCATTTGGAACCATATTTCGGCCACTGCTATGAAATCTTGTGTAGGGATGCCCTCGGCCTCCTGTACCGGAAGGAAGGACTAACCTGCTCTTATGAGATTGGGGAGTATTGGGATAAAGACGTGCAGATAGACATTGTAGGGTACCGACGGGATGGTGTTGTTGATATCGGTGAATGCAAATGGGGCAAAGTATCATCAATGGAGCGGTTGCTTAAAGAGCTGAAAATGAAAATTGCCGCTTACCCCAACAAAGATAATAAAACGATTAATGGCCGCCTCTTTCTTCGTTCCAGGCGGAAGCTGCCGGATGACAGCAATATTCAGGTGAATTCGCTCGATGATCTTTATTCTCTAACTTAGGGATTAGGGGGTGTGAGGTAAGGGATAGACAAGGGAGTTGTGCTATACCAAATATCGCCTGAACTCTCCCTTGTCCCGTGTTTTAACAGACACCACCCTGTTTTCGCGTACCCCTTCTTCGATTCTGACTTCACCGGCATCAAGCTCCCCTGCATCACTGTAGGCCACGGTGATAGCGCATGCAATATCAAGGGTATTCTCGGGAAGCTCCCCTGAGACCAGCACCGTGGGTCCGGGTACGGAAACCGATCTCAGGATGGTATCATTTTTACTTGCCAAGGACCGGATGGTCTCATTTTCTCTCTTGTTTCTCCCCACCACTATTTTAGTGTGAGGGGCAATGCGAAAGTGCCTCCCTAATTTCAGGAGTTCTAATTCCCTTGTCTCCACGTCAATTTTGGAGGTGAGCAGGTCTTTCAGTCGGCGCGAAAAGCCCTTTTCAGTCAGGAGGCAGCCCCCTGCTGGCGAGGGATATTCCATTATATTAAATCTCTGCGCCATTTCCATTTGAGGCTTTCTTGAACGTCCTTGAAAATCGAGGAGCCGGTCCCTCTGGACCCATCTTTTTTCTTCAGGAATTGTTGGTGCAAGGAGCTTTGCTGAAAGGGGTCTTAGAAGGAATCGATTGAGCGCGCTTTCGGCTGCGACCAGTTCGAGGGATCTTTTGTTCTGGGACATGGGCCTCTGGCCCAGGACCTCACCTGTAAAAACAAAATCTGCCCCCTCCTCTTCTAACATTTCGCCGGCAATTCGAAACATCAGCGCATGGCAATCGATACAGGGATTCATGTTGCCGCCATAACCATGTTTCGGTTCTTTGACCACTTCTAAGTGACGGCGGGTGATGTCTACCACTTTAAACGGGAGGTCCATGGCGCGAGCCGATTTTTTGGCCTTCCCGGATTTGAAAAAGGGAGTTTCAAAAAAAAGGGCCAGGACATCAATGCCCTGGGCCCTTATCACGTCAGC
>Ga0222627_1000521_pt1 | contig 16377 bp, 13 predicted proteins | sample AntAcemetageno93_FD_179859 | JGI IMG/M metagenome (GOLD analysis project Ga0222627, IMG submission 179859) | Saline water microbial communities from Ace Lake, Antarctica - #93 | ecosystem: Environmental > Aquatic > Non-marine Saline and Alkaline > Saline | place: Antarctica: Ace Lake | collected... | reverse complement strand
TTTTGATTAGAATATAATCATTCTAATCTTCAAAGTTTTACAATGTCAGCTCTGTCATACTTAGCACCCCTAATTTCCTGTGAATCAGTCTAGATGGTATGAATTATCCTCCATTGCAGCTAACGGTTTGAATATGGTGCGTTGGGCATTTTGAAACGCTTCATTTTCAAATTATGACTAATATTATTTATTGCTAAGATATTCATATTTAGCACTATTTGCCAAATGCACTATATTTTTTGTTGGCAGCTGGCTTTTTGTTTCTACGGTTCTTTCAGCGGTGGCAAAGACATACTTATTGACAAGTTTTGGTCGTGCGGTGGGCTTTTTTAGCGACTTGGCAATGTGTATGGCTTTAGCGTGGGCTTTCTGAATTCACATATTTCAATTATTATTTTTTCTAGTCATTGTGCAATTTGTGTAATTAATGTGCAATTCATTTTAAGATGTAATGGACACCTGCGCCTTTTTGTCCGCTTGGATTTAGTATTTCTTTCACAACCAATTCAGAAAGGTCGTTGCTTGCTATATTCCGTAAACAATCATTTATTGTCTAGTATAGTAAATGCACTAAGAATCAAGCTTGTAAGCTTGATTCTTAGTTTTTTTTTACAATCTTTACGCACTCTGCAATATTTGTATTAAGTGGGTGCGAAACTTCAGTTAACAAGATATTTGTTTTAGAACTTCAACAACTTATCAAGTTTATCCTGTAGCGCATCAACTTCATCTGATAGTTGTTCGCGTATAACTTTTTTAGCCATATTCACAGCAGTTTTATAATCATATGCAATTTGCAAATCACATTGGATATTATCACTACCTACGTTTTTATACATCTCAACAAGTGTTATTACCCTGCCCAATTCTTGAGCAATAATATTTTTTGATGCCGCTACTGTTTTTGTGACTGTTGCAGCTTCTTCACGTGTTATTTGCTCGTTGGCTATGTTGTTTTCAATAAGAGCAGCTACATCAGTACTAATTGTGCCTGCAAGAGTAAGCTTGGCTGTTTCCATTGCTTGTATTTTTGCTGCTGTTTGTGTTCCTGCTACTGAATTACCTGAAGCAACAATATATTTATCATTACCGTTGTCATCTTCCATAAATTGCTTTATGTATGCTTTTTCCAGTTGTTTTTCCATGGGTAAAGCTCCTGGGGCAACAAAATAACCCTGCTTAATTTTCTTTTTTGCTTCTTTGCGAGCAATTTTTATTGACCTCTTTTTTAGTTGTTTTTCCGATTCTTTTGCTGTTGTTTGCGACATAAGTGGTGTAACAACTGTTGCTGCAAATAATAATGTAATTGCTAAGATTAACTTTTTCATGATGTTTTTATTTTTAATGAGTGACATTTATTTTCTTTTTTATGTTTACCGATTATACGATAATTTGTTATTTGCTAGTATGTACGCTGTTTTTTATTTTTGTGACAACATTTTTAAAGATATAGTTCGCTTATTCAGTTTAATAGTACAATGTGCCTTTGCACCCTGAACAAACTTTAGTAAAAAATTAATCCCTTACGCACCGAACACTAAAACCATTAGACTCTTTATTCATGTAGCTACGGTATACTTTGGCGTCACTGTAGGACAGATTACGATGCCATGCGGCCGTTGAGCTGTACTCCGTAGAACACCACCACCTACCCTCATAGCCCGACCCATAGAAATTCCCATAACCGTAGCGGTAACCGCCAGGACGCGCCGAAAAATCTACTGCATTGGTGCCTGGATTTTGATACCAGCCTGTGATGGTTTTTAAGCGCCTACCAGCATCGTAACCTCTATATGCTGTGCCATCCCATTCTGAATCTCCTACACCATATTGTGTATCGGTATTACCTTCAAGTATTTTCCACTCTTCATCACTTGGTAAATGCCAACCTGATGGACAAATACCCTGTACGCCACTTGGTACTGTATTGCTGCTAGCTTCACCATTCATAATGGTTTCCCAGTCGTACAGGCGACCATATTCATCACAGTGGCTGTTGTTATTGTAACACCAGCTGTTACCAGTTTCGTAGTTTAGGTTTTCTTGCATCCAGCATTGATACTCAATTTCTACGGTATAGTATGTTTGCCCTTGATAATTAAAAGAATACTGACCATCACACGGGGTCATGTCGAGAGTTTCAAATGATAACACCTCTCCATAACTTGTGCCTTTTTCATTGGTAGCATAAGCAGCTATATAATATGTTACGCCATCATTTAAATCTATTATATCGCTTATGAAACTTCCCGTGCCACTGCTATCGTTAGTATGACCTATACTGTTTTGTAATGTGGGGTTTTCAATAGTGTTCCAACATACTCCACGCTGACTTACTGTTATTCCCCCATCATCGTTTGATCCACCGCAAGTAACAGAATTAATTGTGATGTTTGATACTTCATTTGTTGTTACAATTGGTTTACGAGTTGTAAGTGTTTGTATGCTTTGCTCACTACCGTAAACAGTGCCATTGGCATAGGTAACATATGAGCGAACATAATATGTTGTGTTATTTGTGAGATTGGTTAACTCGCTAGTGAAGGTTTTGGGTTGGGTTAATTTACCAAGTGTGGTTTTGTTGTTTTCTATGGTTGGTTCTTTTTCTATATTCCAACAGTGACCGTGTTGGCTTATTTCATTGCCTCCTGTTGCTGTTAAGGTTGTGCTTACTTTGGCTGTAAAGTATGATAGGCTATTGGTTGTTGACTGACCTATTTCTATTTTGTTGCCGCCTGTTGGAGTTTCTGCTTCTTTTTTGCAAGAGAAAACTATTGCAATTGTTATTGTTAGAACGAAGATTGATATTATTTTTTTCATTTCTGTATTATTAAATGTATATACGCTAAGATGCTTAAAACAGTTTGCTTTAAAAACAGGTAGATTCTCATATAATTCCAAGTCTAAAAAATAATTCGACCACTAATCCCTTACGCACCGGACGCTAAAACCGTACCCCTTATAGTATTTGTCACGGTATACCCTGTCGTGATTGTAGTACAGTATACGAAACCATGCATCCGTTGATCCATTATCCGTAGACGACCACCAGTAACCGCTGGCACCCAATTCGTAGAAATTTCCATCCGTGGGGCGGTAACCACCCGGAAGCGCCGAAAAACCTACTGTATTGGTGCCCATGTTTGAAGACCAGTTTGTACTGGTTTTGAAGTTCTTTCCAGCATTGTAGCCCCTATATCCATTTTCATCCCATTCTGGATCTCCTACCCCATATTGTGTATCCGTATTACCTTCAAGTATTTTCCATTCCTCATCACTTGGTAAATGCCAGCCATCAGGGCAAATGCCTTGTACACCACTTGGGACTGTGTTACTACTAGCTTCACCATACATTATTGTTGCCCAATTATATAGGCGGCCATAGGTAATACAATTGGAAGGGTTATCACCATAGCACCAATTAATGCCGATATTGTAATTCAGGTTTTCAGCAAACCAAGTTTGGTTACCTACCACAACCGTTTCGTAGATTTGTCCATCACGAGGATCTACGCAATCATTTGTAGCCAAGAATGATTTTGTTTGCCCGTAAACAGTACCTTCTTCATTTATTGCATAGGCTGTTACATAATAAGTAGTGTTTTCTGCTAAACCTGTTAATTGGCTGGTAAAACTGCCTGTTCCGCTGCCATTATTAGTAAAATCAAGGTTGTTTTCAAGTGTTGGATTGCCTGTGGTATTCCAGCATATACCTCGTTGGCTTATTGTTAAACCACCGTCATCGTTTATACCGCCGCAAGTAGCTGTATTAATAGTTATATTTGTTACTTCATTTGTCGTTATAATAGGCTTACCAGTTGGCATAGTTTGAATAATAACTTCTTGTCCATATAAAGTTTGCTGGTTTGTAGTTACAAATGGACGCACATAATAGCTTTTGTTTGCCTTCAATCCTATAAGGTTACTACTTACAGTAATACTATCTAATACTCCTGAAACAGATTCATCTTTTTCAACAGTAGGTGTTGTTGCTTGACTCCAACAATGACCTAGCTTAGTTATTTCGTTACCATTCAAACCTGTAATAACTGTACTTATTTTGGCTGAATAATACGATAGACTATCGGTTATGGATTTGCCTATTTCTATTTTGTTGCCTCCTGTAGGTGTTTCTGCCTCTTTTTTGCAGGAGAATACTATAACTATGCTAATTACAATTATTGATATTATTAGTTTTGTTTTCATAGTACATAATATTTAGAATATGAGAGTTTCAATATCTAACTAAAAACTAAAACCCAAACTTGCTGTCCAACCAAAACTATTGAAATTAATAGCAGTACCGCCACCGCCAAATAGAAATTGTTTATAGCGAAATATGATTCCGGCATCAATTTCTATTCCGGTATTGCTACTTTCGTCATCTTTTGCCCACGCAGTTCCCAATGAGGTTGTTTCACTATAATTGTATTCGTTAAACTCCAAATTGCGGTTTTCAACTGCATAACCGGCACCAAAATATAAAAAAGTATTCCACGATACTTGTTGTGTAATGCCAACTATAGCTGAATAGGCCTGCCATGTATTTGTTCCAGTAAACTCGTAATATCCGGGCTTGTCATAGTCTGTAATTTCACCATTGCTAAATGTATAACTTGCATTATCCATAGCACTTAATGAAGCTCTTGCTTCAATATACCATGATGTTTTGCCAAGTTGTCCAATTCTTAAGCCCAATGGTGTTATATCATTGCCGGTGAGGGTAACAAATATTTTTCTGCCACGATCTTTGTCTTTTACTGTTACCCTAACGTCGAACACCATTTCTTCATCTGTAAAGGGCATCTCTTTCAGTACATCCCAGAAAACAATATGATTCCCGTTTTTTAAGCCCTTCGTCATATCTCCTGTTATCTCTTTAAGTGGTCCTATAAAATTGCCACCATCACGACTAACATAGTAACTAACGGACGTTACTTCTTGATAATATTTAACTCCTGTGATGGTATAATCTATTCGGATTTTATCATTAACAACAGTTGGAAATATGTTTGTTACAGATTGGGAAAAGGTTACTGTTGTTGTTATTAACAGGATTAAGGTAAGAATTGTATTTTTCATTTTATTGATTGTTGTTTTAATTTACGATTGTTTACTGCTGTTAATATAGTGCTGTTTATTCTGGGGATGTCTCGTCATTTCGTTTCCTTCGACATGACAACATAGTGCTTTAGTATTCTCCAAGTATAATATCTTCATTTCCATAGAATACCGGGGTTTGTCGTCCTAATATTTTTACTGATATTTCGGATACATTTTTGATTACGTAGTTTTTAAGTTCTCCGGTTGTGATTTTATTATCCAAATTGGCATCGGCTTTGCCTTGCAATCCTGCACAAAGGAAGTAAGTAAATAGTCCTGTTTCTGAAGGGTCGAAGCCCAATGATGTTTCTTCATAAGATGAGGATGAAAATACTGTAAAGTTGGGATCGGTTTCCCATGGTTCGTTTATATTTGGTTCGAGATAAACCCCTTTCATTACTACAAGGTTTTGCAAATCGCGTGTTTCGCTGGCTCGTGATACTCCACTAAAACAGGCATCTATAAAAATGGTAGTACTACGGGCATCAAGTGAAGCTAAGTTATTATAAAATGTATTTAAATCGTATCCCTGGCGGTTAAGTGCCTCAATGCGACCATCGGATGGGAAAAGGAAAACTTGTGTACCATCTTTTGATGGCATTCCATGACCTGAATAAAATACAAATAAATCGGTTTCTCCTTTTATAATTGCCTTTTGGAGTTCTCCATAATCGGGATTAAACTTATTATCGAAAAAGAAACCACTAACATCGTTGTTGGTAAATGTAAATACCTTGTCAACACCCAATACGTATTTAAAATAGTCTTTAATTATATTGGCATCATTGGCAGCATATGGAGCAGGGGCAAAATTGTCATATTTTTCAATTCCCATAACTATGGCAACAGAATTATTACGATGGGTTTTAGAGGGTGGCACCTGCCTTATATCGATAATATTGGCAATATTGGCTGTGATTTTATTGGATTCCGTTTCAAACCTAACCACTTTCCGCTGTATGCTTTCTATGTCGACTTCTACTTTTACTATTTCGGGTTCAGGTGGTCGTTGGTTAAGTTTAATTGGCAGCATTTCCCTTTCAATATTTCCTTTACCATGAGTATTTTGCACACTCAAAAAAATTGGTAATGTGCTACTTGTACTCACTCTTTTATTAGGGCTAATAGTAATCCAGAACTCTTTAACTTCACCAATTGCAAGGTCACCCAGACTACCTTTGTAATTGCTCAAATAAATGTTTTTATCAGTAGTACGTACATAATACTCTGTGTTTTTGGCAATATTTTGCCCAATGTTCTGTACAACAATTTTTACTTTTACTTGTTCGCCTGCCTGTAACTGTCCATCTTCAATAATAGCGCCTGTCCCCGAGCCAATATCAATTACTTCTAAACCCGAGAAAACCAGTTCCGGTTCTAAATACTCCATTGTGTTTAGCACAAGGTATGCAGCATCCATATCGTACCCATAGTGTTCGGTAACAACAATTTCTAACCTGTGCTCGGCTGATTTAATATTGAAGCCTGCGTGTAATTTTATTTCAACTTCTGCCGTTTGACCAGAATATAGATATGGGATTTTTTTACCATCTCTAATGTCTAAGTCAGGGTCGTAGTAACTGTCTTTCAATTTAACAAGCAATCCTTGTGCAGGACCTTTGCCTTTATTCGTGATGCTTAATTTTATAATAAAGGTTTCGTTAGGTTCAAGTATACCGTTGTTATTATCATCACTAAAATTAATAGCAACATAAAGATCGGGTGGCAAGCCTCTTTTAAAATCGGGTTTTATAACTAAACGTGTTGATTGGCTTTTGCCGGAAACAGTTTTGTTTTGGCCAAATGAGCTTGAAAAAGCGAAGATTGCTAACAGTGTGAAAATTAGAGCTTTTTTCATCAGTGAATTATTTTAAGTGAACAGTTATTAATATGTACGACAAATACAGTAAATGTGACAAATAGAAAAATAGTCTAATCCTTTAGACATCGAACACTAAAACCGTATACCTTATTGGTATTGTTACGGTTTGCTTTGTTGTTATTGTAAGCCAGCTCACGATACCATGAGGTTGCTGAGCCACTCGCCGTAGACGACCACCAGCGACCGTAATAGCCCAAATAGGCGAAGCTCCCGCTGGTACGATAACCGCCCGGAAGCGCCGAAAAACCTACAGCATTGGTACCTGTGTTTAAAGACCAGCCAGTAGTTGTTTTTAAACGTTTACCTGCATCGTACCCTCTATATCCTACACCATCCCATTCACTATCTCCTACTCCATATTGTGTATCGGTATTGCCTTCAAGTATTTTCCATTCTTCATCACTTGGTAAATGCCAACTAGAAGGGCAAATACCCTGAACTCCACTTGGCACACTGTTGCTACTGCTTTCTCCATTCATTATAGTAGCCCAATCGTATAATCTACCATAGGTAATACAATAGGCGGGATCATTATTATAACACCAACTGTTGCCTGTTTGGTAGTTGAGGTTTTCTTTCATCCAGCATTGATACTCAATCTCAATAATATTGTATGAAAGTCCTTCATAAATAAAAGAAGTCTGACCATCGCAGGGAGTAGTGTCTAAAGTTTCAAATGATACTTCATTACCATAAGCAATTCCTATACTATTTGTTGCGTATGCCCTACAATAATATAGCGTTTCTGAAGTCAGTCCTGTTATATTGCTTACAAAAGCACCTGTTCCAGAGCCATCTGTTGTATAACTATCAGATGTTGTAGGATTAGAAGATGTGCTCCAACATACTCCTCTTGCAGTTACATCAGCACCACCATCTGAAGTTACATTACCTCCGCTAGTAGCAGTTGTTGTTGTGATATTAGTTACAACATCTGTCGTTACAGTTGGTAATATTGCAAGTGTTGTAAATATAACCTCATTACCATAAGATGTCCCAATACTATTTGTTGCGTATGCCCTAACATAATATTGAGTAGTAGGTGTAAGCCCAGTAATATTACTACTAAATGTTCCTGTGCCTGACCCATCTGTTGTATGATTATCAGAAGTGGTTGGATTAGAAGATGAACTCCAACATATTCCTCGTGCAGTTACACTTGCACCACCATCTGAAGTTACATTGCCTCCACTGGTAGCTGTAGTTGATGTAATGTTGGTTACATTATCAGTTGTAACTATAGGAGCTTCCGGATCAGATATAGTTGTAAATGTCATTTCGTTACCATAGGATGTTCCTTCGCTATTTGTAGCATAAGCACGTACATAATATTGGGTACTGCCAGTTATTCCGGTTATTTCACTTGTAAAAGCACCTGTTCCTGTACCATTCGATGTATGATTGTTAGATATGGTAGGATTGGAAGAAGTACTCCAGCAAACTCCTCTGGATGTTACGCTTGCACCTCCATTTGAGGTAATATTTCCTCCGCTAGTGGCTGAATTGTTAGTAATGTTCGTTGTGTTATTTGTGTTTACTGTGGGCAATAAGGGTGATGTCGTAAACGTAACCTCATTACCATATGATGTTCCATTAATATTAGTGGCATAAGCCCGTACATAATACTCAGTGCCGTATGTCAATCCGGTAATATCGCTTGTAAAAACACCTGTTCCTGTACCATCTATTGTATGGTTATCGGAAATTGTTGGATTAGTTACAGTGCTCCAGCAAACACCTCTTGCTGTTACCGTACTATTACCATTATGCGTTACATTGCCTCCGCTTTGGGCACTTGTTGGTGTTATGCTGGTTGGTGTAGTTGTACTTACCGTAGGTGCTCCAATTGTTATTGTTTGAATATCCTTTTGTTCACCATAGCCTGTTCCTTTTTCGTTGGTAGCATATGCTCTAATGTAAAATAAAGTGCCATCTTGTAATTCTGTAAGATTACTAACAAATGTTCCTAACCCTGATCCGTTTTCAGTTATTCCTTGGTTGTTTTCAATTGTAGGATTTTGGTTTGTGCTCCATACAATTCCACGTACTGTTACTGGATTATTCCCTTCATTAGTAACATTTCCTCCACTTTCAGCACTGTTAGTTGTTATGTTTGCTGGTGTAGCTGTACTTACTGTGGGAACTTCAAGTGCTATTGTTTGAAAATCTTTTTGTTCACCGTAACCTGTTCCTTTTTCATTGGTGGCGTATGCTCTAACATAATATAGGATACCATATTGTAAATCTGTTAGATTACTTGTGAAGATTCCTAACCCTGATCCATCTTCAGTTATTCCTTCATTGTTTTCAATGGTTGGATTTTGGTTTGTGCTCCATACAACGCCTCTTACAGCTACTATACCGTTTCCTTCACCCGTAACATTTCCTCCACTCTGTGCAGTATTTGTTGTTATATAACTTATGTCATTGGTACTAACCACTGGAACATTAATAGGCGTGGTAGAAAACTCTTTTATTTCTCCATAACTTATGCCTTTTTCGTTAATGGCAAAAGCTTTTACAAAATAATCTTGCCCAAATAATAATTCGCTTATCTCTTTTGTGAAGTGTCCTAATCCATTGCCAATTACCGTAGTGTCAAGGCAATTAGCTATTGTAAATGAGCTAATTGTATCCCAACAAACACCTCTTGTTGTTACTGCTAATCCACTATCGGCTTGAACAATACCGCCTAATACAGCGGTGTATAATGTTACATCGCTAACTTGTGTTGTTGTAACAATTGGTTTGCCTGTTTTTAGGGTTTGTATACTTTGCTCACTACCATAAATAGTACCATTTGCATATGTAACATATGAGCAAACGTAATATGTTGTATTATTTGTGAGATTTATTAACTCACTAGTGTACGTTTTTGGCTCGGTTAGTTTACCAAGTGTGGTTTTATTGTTTTCTATGGTTGGTTCCTTGTCAGTACCCCAGCAATGGCCATGTTGGGATATTTCATTACCTCCTGTTGCTGAAATAGTAGTGCTTACTTTGGCGGTGAAATAGGATAGGGTATCTGTAGTTGATTGACCTATTTCTATTTTGTTGCCGCCAGTAGGGGTTTCTGCTTCCTTTTTGCAGGAGAAAACTATTGCTATGCTAATTGCAATTATTGATATTAATATTTTTGTTTTCATTTTGGTTATTTCGTTTAGTAAAAATTACACTCAATAAAATCCAAACTCTTATAAGTAAAATAGCCTAATCCCTTACACACCGGACACTAAGACCGTTCTCATTAGCGAAGACATTATTACGGGCTACTCCGTCGATGCCAGAGTACAGGCGACGCATCCATGCGTAACCCGAACTGTACTCCGTAGCCGACCACCAGTTACCGCTTTCACCCAAACCGCCATAAAGACCATCAATATTTCGGAAACCACCCGGAAGTGCTGAAAAATCTACTGCATTTGTTCCTGTGTTTGAACTCCAGTCTGTCGTGGCTTTTAAACGTTTACCGGCATCGTACCCTCTAAAACTATCATCACCATCCCATTCAGGGTCTCCAACTCCATACTGAGTATCGGTGTTACCTTCAAGTATTTTCCACTCTTCATCGCTCGGCAGGTGCCAACCATCTGGGCAAATACCTTGCACACCACTTGGTACCGTACTACTGCTGCCTTCACCATTCATTATTGTAGCCCAATCGTAAAGGCGTCCATACACAATACACTTTGCGGGATCATTGTTGTTACACCAACTGTTACCCGTTTCGTAGTTAAGGTTCTCTCTCATCCAACATTGATACTCAATCTCAATAGTATTGTATGTGTCGCCATGATAATTGAAATAAGATTGCCCATCACAAGGTGTTATATCCATTGTTTTAAATGATAACTCTTCACCATATCTTGTTCCTTTCTCATTAGTTGCGTAAGCAGTTATGTAATATGTCACATCATCATTTAATACTGTTATGTTGCTTGTAAAACTTCCTGTACCAATATCATCAGTTGTTTGTCCTAAACTATTTTCTAAAGTGGGGTTGCTTATGATATTCCAACATACGCCTCGTGCTGTTACTGTACCGTTGCCATTGCTAGTTACATTTCCACCACCTATTGCAGAAGCATATGTAATATCTGTTATTTCTGTTGTGGTTACTGTTGGTAAGGTTATTGGCACAGTAGTAAACATGATTATCTCTCCGTAGCTTGTGCCTTCTTCATTGGTTGCATACGCAGTTGTATAATATGTTATGCCTTCGTTTAAGTTGGTTATTACGTATGTAAAACTTCCTAATCCATTACCAACTATTGTGGTATCAAGGCAATTGGTTATTGTAAGAATGCTATCTGTATCCCAGCAAACACCTCTTGTTGTTACTGCTAATCCACTATCAGCTTGCACAATACCGCCTAATGTAGCGGTATATAATGTTACATTGTTAACTTGAGTTGTTGTAACAATTGGTTTGCCTGTTTTTAGGGTTTGTATACTTTGCTCACTACCATAAATAGTACCATTTGCATATGTAACATATGAGCAAACGTAATATGTTGTATTATTTGTGAGATTTATTAACTCACTAGTGTACGTTTTTGGCTCGGTTAGTTTACCAAGTGTGGTTTTATTGTTTTCTATGGTTGGTTCCTTGTCAGTACCCCAGCAATGGCCATGTTGGGATATTTCATTACCTCCTGTTGCTGAAATAGTAGTGCTTACTTTGGCGGTGAAATAGGATAGGTAATCAGTTGTTGACTGCCCTATTTCTATTTTGTTGCCACCGGTTGGGGTTTCTGCCTCTTTTTTGCAGGAGAAAACTAATGCAATGGTTATTGCTGCTAGGAGTAGGATGGTGGTTAGTTTTTTCATTTTAGTTGTTTTATCGTATAGAGGTTGAAATGATACATTGGTTTTGCCAGAGGGATACTTCGTCGCAATCACGCTTTATGGTGCGAAAGCTTCCCTCAGTATGACAACTGATTTTTTGTAGAATTGGGTTACTTCTTTTATGACGGCTTAATTTATGCATAACATGGTATTAATCATTTTGTTCAATACTTATTTTAGTTTTAATTGCCTGGAAACTTTCGGATGAAGCACGGTTATTCGCCAACCATTTTTGGAACTTAGTTATTGATAGTTGCTTTGGAATAATCTTTTTGTTAACTAAACTGCTGTTTTCAAGCATGGGCTTAACATATTCCTGCTCCGAAAAAACTATATAGATGTAATTATATTCAACATCCACCTTTAATGTACTTAGTCTTGGCCTGTCAACGGTATTGCCGGGAAATGCATTATCATCACGCGAAAAAAATAAATAATCAGTATCACTTAATATGGACACTCCGCTTTGGTAATTATCTGTCATGTTTGTATAAGGTAGTAGCCGGTAAACTGCATTATCATCTTCCAAAAACACAGAAACATAACCACCTACAGGACTTTTAAAGAAAATATAAAGATATTCATCATTAATAAAGCTTCTTGTGCGGGACAGACGATTTGGTGTGTTCAATATTTCATATTCTAGGTTTGCTTTGGGTGAACTTTTTCGTACTTTTCCTTTAATTGTACACGTAATATATTTAACGTCTTTACGGCCGTATTTTGTTTCTTCTTTGTTAAAGTCTTCTTTAAAACTAATTTTTGTGGTTTCAATCCAGTCACCTTTCACTTTTGTAGTTCCAATAATGTTGTATGATGTTGTACCATCTTTTATTGTCATGTCCATCTGCTGTTCGGCGTAAGTGCCAAAAGCGTTTTCAATTGCATTAATTTTAGCTAAATTCTCTGCTTTGTCGTAAGTTTCATCTTCAGTCATATTCCACTCCATACGTACTTGTGCAGCACCTGATGTGTTGATTATTTGAGCATTGAGCAGCAGATTAGCAGATGAAAGAAATGCTAACAGAATGAAACTTATGGAGATGTTATTAAACTTTAGCATAATTTATAGATAATAATCTTCAAATATATTAAAATTCTATTATTTCTGGAACTACATTCTCAAATTCGGGCATCACCATACCTAGTTTTGCACCAATATAAGTGGGGTCGGCCATGTAATACTTATTATTATCGTGTTCAACATAAGCTCCTTCGAAGTTTTCACTAATATTTACGGCCAACGACACATGATTTGGATAAACAATTGCAATGGTATTTAGTCCGGTATACTCTCTAACCAATTGTGATAGTAGAACAGTCCTGTCCTCACAATCAGCATAAGGATAACATATTGTTTCTTCGGCAAATAGGTAATTCTCGCTGCCAAATTGCTTTTCATCTGTTTGATAATCTATTGCATGTTGGATAAAATCTAACAGGAAATTAACTTTTTCAGTATCTGTTTTGTTTTTAAGCAAAGGATTTAAAAATTGATTAAGGCTTGAAATAGTTAGTGCTGACATTGGCGGAGGAAAATAAATGGAAAGGTCGCATTCAGGATAAGTACTATAGTAATCTACTAAATTAGCATCATATGATAAATTTATAGTCTTGTCTTGGTATTGAATTTTTCTTACTAAAGGCTTTGCAGCCAGCATAGGAAGTTTACTAAAATATAGTGTGAGATTATTTAGTTCTCCTGAGTAATCAGCTTTATATGAACTAACATTCTCCATACTATTTCGCTGTCCTGCAAATGGCACATGAAAATACTTTTTGTTGTTTAATTCAAAGTATGAATTATAATAAATGGGAACATCAAATGCAGCTAAAAGCATAATATCATTGTTATTGTAACCAACTTTAGCATCATACCCACTTTTTAGCAAAGCATACCATGTAAACAATACTCGATTGTTAGCATCCTTATATAAATTTGAAGCAGCTGCCTTTAGTAGACCTATATACCCCCAACCGTTTAACTTGTTATCTGTTGCTTTGTTTTGTAACAGTTCAATAGTAGTCAACAAATATTTATTATTACTTGAGTTCTTAAAGTAAAGGGCTATATCTTTATTTGTTATCGCAGAGTACTCAGGTTCTTTTTCAGTTTGATCAGGAATTTCTATAGATAAGCCATAAAAGTCTATTGTTGTGGTTGGTATATTATGCGTGCTAACCACTGCTTTTACTTGAAAGCTAGCTGGTTTACCGTTTAATATTAATTGCCTTCCTGTATCTAGCAACATTGTGCGCCTTTTTATGGGAGTGATCTCAATATTGTCTTTTGAGGAGACAGTATCAGAAATAGGTTGTACAATAGGTTTTGGCAGACTGGGTCTGGTATCTCTAAATAACTTAAAGGTAGTCCATGATTCTTCAAGAAACCCATAAAAGATAGAGTCGTTTTTTGATTTGAAGGTGTTAAATTCTTGCTTTATAGATTTATTGAAGTCATCAAAAGACTTTTGGTAATCGTTTTTGTTTTTATCTTCTTGTGCCCAAATAGTAGCCGGAAGAAGAAAACCAAAAAGAAATATACCTATGTAAATTGTATTTTTCATTTGACTATCTATTTATCACTGAAAACTTTTCATAGTATGCAATATCTGATATATACCACAAGTACTTGCCTTGAGTAAATTGTGGGTACTTTATCGTGTAGTTTGTATCTGCTAAATTGATTCTCAGCCTTAGTAATATTTTTCTATCTGATTCTTTACAGATAAACAAGGTGTCATTAAGGTTTAAATCCGATTTCCACTTAAATGTAATTGGCTCAGATTCGCTAAAGGCTTCTCCATTAATTGGAAAAAGTAACTGAATTTTACTGCCAACAGAATCCATTACTGCTAATTTAACAGGTTCATCATATTGAAAAACAATTGTTTTTTCTTTTTCTCTAATTGAATCCTGAACATCAGCAAATTGATTTCCAACTCCGTTTATATTTCCATTATTATCTTGAACTAAAAGAAAATATACACCAACTAAAATTATTAATGAAGCAGCAATTGAAAATATTAAATATCTATTTGCTTGGAAAAAACTAACTTCATTTTTATGAAAGATCTCAGTAATACCTGCTTTTGTTTTGCTATAATCAGCAGCATCAATCCACAATTCAGCATATTTAATACGTTGTTTATATTCCTTAGATAGTGATTTGTCTGTTTTTAACCGCTTTTCAAAGGACAGCAATTCTTCTCCTTGCAAACCCCCATCAATATAATCTTCTATTAATTTTATGTCTTTATCATTCATAATTCCTAATCCATTAATTGATTAAACATTGGATTATCTACAACAAGTTTCTTTAGTTTAGCAAAACATCTGCCAAATCTTTGTCGTGCATTATCAGCACTTATATTAAGTTTTGCCGCAATAGTTTCAAACCGGGTAATGTTACTGTTGTCATTTCCAATGCCAAATCTTAAATTAATTATCTTTTTACAGCTATCATCGAGTTTATCTTTGAGCTTTAGCATTAGTTGAATGGAATCAAAATAATCATCTTCTATTTCTTCCTTAATGTCGCCAATTTCATTCGTTGTTAGCAGTTTACTTCGGTTGTACTCCTTCAAACAAAGGTTTCTACAAATTCCATATAAATAAGTGGAGAATGAGCTATCACCTTTAAAAGTACCATTTCTTATGTTTATCACCGCCCTTGTTAGTCCTTCTTGAAAGACGTCTTGCGGTTCGAGGCTTATGTATCTAAAATTGTTTACCATGCTACTAATTTTACCAAAGTGTTCACGGTAGATGAATTTGATTGTTTGAGGATCATTCTTTAATATGCCTTCAACAATCTTATCTTGATCACTTTTATTAGTTTGTACAGTTAGTTTCATTTATGTGACAGTGGTTTATTGTTTTTTTTGCAAATATTTAATGGCTTTTTAAGTCTTATGTTTTTGTAGATTTAAGTTCTATTACGGCTACTGCTTTCTCGTTTTTTAATAATGCACATTCAGTTTTCTTTCTATCTCCTTGATTCTTAATTTTTTGCTAAGTTATAATTGGAATCGGGTTTTAAAATGTACCTAAAAACATTAATAAATAAGTTTCTTAAAAATCCGTCTTGATATTCTTCTTCTTTTAGTCTTTTTATTTCTTCATTCTTGGTTGGACTATAATTCTCTCTGAATTTTTGATATGCTTTCTCAACTTGCTCTTTGTCAAGGTTGTCTATATGTCTATTTATTACAGATTTTTGAAATATTGTCATTTACTAAGTCTATATTTTATTGATGTTCAAAATTACAACTATTCTGGTGCGCAGGAAAGAAATAGCTCTTTTGGTTTTTAGCGTGGATATGTGCGTAGGCAAAAACCAAATGTGCTATGGTGCGGAGGGTTTTTCATTTGTTCTGTTTAGTGTAAGGTTGTGATCTTTTCTGAGCTTGCTGCCAACGGATAGCGCTATGCTGTCGTAGCGCATTTATAATTACTCATTTGTCTGTAACAAATATATTAAATTATGAAACAGAATTTTTATATTTTCAACTAATTGCGCTATGCAGTATGAGCGCTTGTTG
>Ga0222627_1000516_pt1 | contig 16459 bp, 8 predicted proteins | sample AntAcemetageno93_FD_179859 | JGI IMG/M metagenome (GOLD analysis project Ga0222627, IMG submission 179859) | Saline water microbial communities from Ace Lake, Antarctica - #93 | ecosystem: Environmental > Aquatic > Non-marine Saline and Alkaline > Saline | place: Antarctica: Ace Lake | collected... | reverse complement strand
GCTTCTTTTCTCTGGCAATCTCTTACCGCGTCGTTAGTCATTCTCTGAGCTTCTTCCTTTGCCCTGATAAATATATTCTCCCTGTCCTTCTCTGCCTCTATTCTTGCCTGTTTCTTTATATCTTCTGCCTGCTGTTGGCCCTCTTCGATCTTTCTCTTCACTTCTCTTCTCGCCCGATCTAATTCTTCTTTTAATGCTTTTTCTTTTTCCTGGTTCTGCTGATTAAGCTGCTGTAGTCTTTTTAAAGCATGGCCGATGTGAGTAGAAAGCAGCCATCTCAAAAAAAGTACGATAAAAATAAATGTAACTAATTGTATCAGGATCAATTGCCATATAGGCATTATTTTACTCCTTGCTTTTAAGAAAAACCCTTGTGCCTTGTGCCTTGTGCCCTCGCATCTTATCCGCCAAATAAATTATAGACAATAAGCAGCCCCATAATAGCAATAGTTTCCGCGAAGATAAAAGCCAGTATCATAGAGAGTAAAATTTTCGGCGCCGCGGAAGGGTTCCTGCCCAGAGCCTTTACACTGGCATAGCCAACCATCGCTATTACTCCTGACGGGCCTAGTGTACTTATAAGCATAACAAGGATAATACTGAATATTTTCACTATTGTTTGTGCTCCTTTTTTATTATCACAATTCTTTCACCTGACTTCTTACTTGTACCTTGTGCGCTAATAAAAGTGCCTGACCTATTTTATTTATCTACAGTCTTATCATAAACGCACAACCTGTCCTTGCCTAATCGTTTGGCGCGATAAAGAGCTTTATCTGCCCTCGCAACGAGTTCTTTCTTTATCTGGGCATCGTCCGGAAAGGTAGACAATCCCATGCTAATCGTCACCGGAGACTTCTTTCTTACCCCTTCAATCAACCTCTGGCCTACGATCTGCGCTTGCTGATTCGGTGTCTGCGGCATAAGAATCGTAAATTCCTCTCCGCCGTACCTAAAGACTGTGTCGCTATCCCTGGTAAGCATTACAAATAACTGAGCAGTGTTGTGCAGAACCTTATCTCCCTCTACGTGGCCATGGGTATCATTATACTTCTTAAAATCATCTATATCTATTATAATCAGCGAGAAAGCCTGGGGAAAGCGTTTTATATGATCAACCTGCCAATCAAGAATTTCATGAAAATGGCGGTGATTATAAACACCTGTTAAACCGTCTAATATAGATATATCCTGATAATATTTCTTCTTGCCTACCTGTATCACCAGGCAGGTGTTTTCTATCGAACGCCTTAACATCAACTTTAATTCTTCCGGATTAAGAGGTTTTAGAAGATACGCGTAAGCGCCTGCCTTAAGCGCCTTGACAGCTGTATCAGCAAAAGAATAAACCGTAAGAACAATTATGTTCATTTGGGAATCTATATTCTTAATTCTGGTTATCAACTCAATCCCATCCATATCCACTATATGCAACTCACTGATAACAGCTATAAAATGGACATCTTTGATCAGTGTAAGCCCCTCTTTCGCGGTAGTTACTCTCCAAATCTTATACGTACTGGTATCGAATGTCTTGGATAAAACACTAAATACATTATCATCATCTTCAACTACCAGTATATTAAACTTTTCATCCATCTAAACTATCTCCCCCTTTAATCTGCCAAGTTCTTAATCCACGCTTGTCCTAATTCTTCCAAATTATCCATTTTATACGTCCTAAGCAATGCCTCTTGCCATCCCTCCCCATCCCTCAGGCGATGGCAGAACGCGACAAATCTTCGCTTACCAAATTTTTCTAAGAGAAAGTCCATTATACTGGCTGATTCGCTGTAAAAGATAAGCGGTGAAATTTCACCATATCCTCTTATCCCGGATAATTCACTTAAAGATATAAAATTACCCTCATTCGCAAAAGTTTTGGCAGTTAATAAATACTTTCCCCGGTCTTTCTCCTGTAATGTCGCGATACCTTCATCTAACCATAAAGGCAGTCTCTTATCAGTTCCTACGGCTTCTCTGAATATTATATGCCCCATCTCATGAGGAAGTATATAATCAAGAAACTGCTCTCTTGCAGCGTATGTGAATATCTCCTTTTTTGTAACGTGAACCCTGCCATTGGACCAAGATTCCGCATCCGTAGCTGCTATATACTGTTCTTGGGTCGGATAGAGATAAATTTTACAGCGCTTATCCCATGTCCAGAAGTTAAACCTGTTAAAACCTAAATAACTAATTATACTATTATAGTAACGCTCTGCTTCCCTGGCCACCTTGCTGGCATATTCCGCGGATGCTTCACTGTAATAAACAATAAAGTGTTTACTTTTTTTTATGTTCCACTCTTCATCTTGCGCGTAAAGACTTTGACCGCAAAATAAAGCAATAAGGGCCAAGGTTATTACTCGTGTTGATAGAACCTTGATATTAGACATTAAATGCATAGAATATATCTTGTTGACTCTCCTTTTTGCCCTTATTCCTTGTGCCTTGTGCCTTGTGCCTATATAACATACAACTCTTTTTAAAATTGTATCATATACAAAATTCTATATCAACTACTAAATATGATTTTGCTTCTTATTCGCTTATAAGAGCCTCTTTTTGTTTATATAGTATGTAACAGAAACTACGGAGAACCTGCATGGTAGAAAAAATAGCGGGTGGTATCATTTGCTGCATTAAAAACTTGTGTCTTTATCGTTCTGCTCTGCTTTACGTTTAGACCCTTCTATTGCGGCCTGGCGGTTCCATATTATAAAGAATATAATAGATAGTACACCCAATGCAGCGATCATAGCCACAATAAGCCGCCAGGTTGCCTGAACATGGATCTTGTCTCCCGGGCCGTTCTGTTCTTTAACTTCCTCGACCATTTTCTCTAATTTTGCTAAATCATTGTTGGTCAAGTCCAATATATGAACATTACTTCTATAGACACCTATATGGAGCTGGGGCTTAGCATTCAGCGCCTTTTCCTGCCTATCTAATATCTCACTGGTCTTTCTTTCGATATCTTTCTGTAACGCGTTAGCCATATCAAAGTAGGCAGTACCTCTCAATTTTTCAGCCAATTCTTTTGCCTGTTTAGTCAACTCCTCTATGTCTGACCTGGATATTACCCATACATCCCTGATCTCGATCTCGCGGGCTATGCTTTCTCCGGGCTTAAGATCATATTTCTGATGAACATAATAAAGGCCTTTTTCGATGTCATAGTCTACCTTCAGATCTCCTACATCAACAATATCGTCAGCTGATGCCTCTTTAGGCAGATAGGCCATAAGTTTAGCGGTCTGTGTTTTATCCTTGGAAGGGTTTACCACTAAAGTCTTTAAGACAATGTTACATTCCGCTTCGCTTGCAACAAAAGATAACGCGATTAATATTAAAATTGTTAATATCAGCTTCTTTCTCATCTTATAACTCCTTATATAAACATGTATCCAAAGTTTTCCTTGTCAAGCAGCACCTGAATCCTTATGTTATTCTGAGTCTAATCATCGAAGATGGCGAATGAAGAATCTAAACTTTACCTTTTTCCGTGCACCTTATGCCCTGCGCCTTGTGCCTTCAGCTATTACTCCTCATCAGTACTCGTTTCTAACCAACTCTTGACTATAGGCTTATCATCTGTCTTGGACAGGATATCCTTGCTAAGCTCAACTAGTGCCTTGATCTCTAAGGTCTTATTCTTAATGTAATCAGTATCCGTAGCCTGTTCTTCACTTAAGTCATACATCTTTTCTATCTTAATGCCCTGGCCATCATTTATCTCCTTAAGTTTCTGCGTAGCGATCTCAAGTTGTTTATAGATAGCGTCAGAGGCACCGGCCGCTAAATCCTCAGTCTTTGACTTTAACGCCGTGAGCTCATCAACAGAACTGACCATCCTACTGACAAATGCATTTACATCCGACATCTTCGCGCTTAAACCGCCTAGCTCATCTGTGTCTATTCCGGTCAACGTAGCCGTAGCCGTAGTTAAAGCGCTTGATATATCATCTAAGTCAGTCTGTATAACTTCTATGTTCATACCATCAAGGGTACCTGTACTGACTTCCTGGCAGACAATAGTATGTTCTCCGATTCCCCAAACAAACCTTACGTTAGATTCGTAGATACCTGATTCACCAGGTATGGTTTCCGTCATAACCTCATTCTCTATTCTAAGATTATGCCTTGGGTCGTATACACTTATAACAGGTTCTAACCCTGAGTTGGTCTTATACCTGACAACTAATGTATCATTATTACGAACAGTGCTCTGCTGGTTTAAGAGACGCGAAGCGCTCTCTAACTGCAGGTTACTTGCTAATACCTCTTTTGCCGCGGCGACATTTGAGGTTATGGTAGAGCCTATGGTAGTTATATTTGTCTGCGTAGCTGCAGTACCCGCAGCAACAGCAGCCTGAGTAGTGGCGGTACCTGAGGCTATCACGGCCTGTGTAGCAGCGGCCTGGGACGCAACAACCGCCTGAGTAACCGCGGCCTGTGCAGCTACCGCTGTTGTAACTCCGGTTACCTCAGACTTAATATCAGTGCTCATATCCTCAATCGCCGCTGTTACCACTTTCAAACTCTGGCTTATAGTGATACTAAATGTTGTACCACCTTCATATAACCTGGCTGTACCGTCAAGCCCGCCATAACTTATTTTGCATTTAGCGAAATAGGTCTTTCCCGCAACCAGATCAATAGCACCTCCCGGAGCGGTTACTGAAGTAATCTCTCTAAAATAGAGCCCTGAAGTGATATCATTGGTTGGCGGAGCCGCGAGGGTTATAGAATCCAACCAGGCGGATGAAGCATCATCATATATCTCGATACTACCTATACCTAGCTTATTTACATCGTCATTTAATACCAGCTTGCCCCTTCTCTCCAGCCACAAACGCAGGCTAAGTTTATCACTGGTCTCATCATACGTAATACCACTCATTACGCTATAATCAGAAGTAGCTTCTGCCAAGGACGATACTACAACTGTCCACGTTATATTATTATCATATGTCCCGTCTAATCCATCGGCAGCTACTCCTGCCACCTTCTCACTGCTTTCTGACAGATACTGCTCTTTCTCAAAGGTGAGGGTATATGTGCCGTGAGGCAATTCAAACTCGAACGGGCTGTTTCCTGTCATCGGGAAGCCTTCGCTTGACATAGTAACTCCGTCGTCTAACAGGTCAAAGGTAAGCTCAGTCAAGGTTGTGCCGGTTGTATAATCATTCACATTGACTGTTACATTGTACTTCCCACTAATCGTAACTTGGTCTGAAGCAGGCGTAGAGGTAACACCGTCAGCAGACGCTGTAATAGTAACTACGCCGGGATAGCTTGAGCAGACAACCGCAAATTTACGGAAAGTAACTAAGCCTGACGAAGCGGTTTGTGTACCAACGCCGGCGATTCCTAAAGTCCCGCCGGAAATGTTTATACTCACATCAACGTTACTTGAAGTGATATTTCCATAGGAATCGGTAATATTTACTACAAACTCTTTCCATGGAGAGTTAGCTACTGCAATAGTCGCAGGCTCTATGCCCCATAATAAATCAGAGGCTATTCCTCCTGAAACCGTAACCCTAAGCCCACCATCATCAGAAGTTATGAGAGTGCCGTCACCGGCTTTTATAATAGCGCTCTCTGATTTATAAAGCTTCATGGTAACGGTCGAAGTATTAACGCCATCCGCAAAGCTGACTATTGTTGAGCTTCCAAAGACAACATCAGTACCGCTAAAGTTAGTACATGTAGGATGATTTCCATTGGCTGAATCTGACGCGCCGCTGAATTCTAATGCCTTATCACCGGTATAATCCTCATCTTTATTGCTGTTAGCGTCTGTTGCTTTTAAGCTAATTATATTCTCCAGGCCGGCAAGCATAGTAGCATCGCCTGTAATAATAAAGTTCGTCGCGATAACAGTGATGTTGGGCGAAGTTGTAAGTGCGCTGGTAGAAGCAAATGTCGAGCTTAATGTGTCTAATGTGATATTAGTATCGGCGTTCATACTAAAGCCTATAACTTTGTTGTCAGCGCCTGCCGGCAGAGATGACTTCAGAAATACACTTAATACAAAAGTCTTATTGCTGTCATCAGCCACAGTATAAATTACACTAGAACCGCTACCAAATACCAGACGGCTATCCTCAACTATCGCCAGTACCTGAGTTATTCCGTCTGTAATATAAGCGCCTTCGATATAGTCTGTCCAGGTCTCGGCTGTATCATCTCCTGACTGGGCAATAACCATCTGCTTTATCTTTGTTCCATAGCCATCAGCGCCCGGGTCAGTAATCTTAAAGTCTAGGATATTTACTTTCTCAAGCACAGTATCCGACAGAGAAGATATTGTTGAAGGCTCAGACAAATTTCCTGGTAATACAGTAGCCTCGCTTGCTGTTGAAAATGTTATCAGCGAAGAATAGATACTGGCCAAATCATATCCCGCTATCGAAGCCCGCAGGTAGATATTCTCCGGATAGCTATAGGTTACTCCACTAAATTCAGCCAGGCCATCAGATACCTCTACTGTTAGGAAATCCGCGCTTAAGGCGCCATTTGCAACCGCGGTAAATACTCCCGTAGTAGTTGAAGCGGCTAAAGAGATATTGGCCTCCGCCTGCGCTACGCTATTACCGTATTCATCAGAGACCGATATCTGCGGCTGTTGGGCTAAGGCTTGAGTAGTAATACAGGATGCTGAAGGCTGCTGGGTAAAGCGTATGCTATCTACCTCTCCTCCTAAAACAACTATCTCGTTAGAGGCTTCGTTGGTTCCGCTTACGCCTACCACACTTGGTGTTATTGTTGTACTTTGAGCGCGATATAAGCTCGCCTGCAAAGTATTTGTTGAACGGCCCGCGCTAAACGATACAGGATTAGTAAATACATCCGTTCCACTCTGAGGGCCATTGGACTCACCGCTTAAGGTCCAGGTTACTGTCTTGTCTGTCTGCGCATAAGCAGTGGCTCCGTTAGCTCCGTCACATATATTATCATATATATCAACCACGTCAATAGTAGTTCCTAACGCGAATTCAGCGCCGGCAGCCTGAGGGCTTGAGAGGTCATCACCAAATTTAAGATGGTCAACCGCTGCATGCCTAACCACAAATTCCAGGTCATTATCCTCGGATGTTACAACCGCGCCGGCAGTTGCTCCTATGGCGGCTGATTCGGCTTTGTATATCTTTAATGTAGACGCGGTAACACCTGAGCCAAATGTCAGGGTAGTTGAACTACCGACATTGATATCAGTTGAATCCTTATCAGAGCATGTAGGAGACTGCTCAGAAGGCGCGGCTGTTACGCCTGAGAATATTATATTTATATCCCCGTTATAGTTGGTCTTCACGTTGTCATGAATATCATACGCTGTAATTGTAATCTCACGGCTCTCACCCGCAATCATAGCTGAAACAAGGCCCGTAACCTTAAAGTGATGGATAGCGCTTGGGATAACGCTTACATTAGAGTCATCACTGTCAGTATTAAGGCCAGTCTGCCCGCTGGTTACAGAGGCTGTTATGGTCGGCGTACCTACTAATGTATCTTTGTAATAAAAATTAGCCTCTGAACTTTCAGTGCTTAACGTAATGCTGCTATTGGTAAGCAAGTTTAACCCCCCGACATCACTGTAAAAACTTGCCGTAGAGGCAGAAGTGCTTTCCACACTAATTATCGTATCTGTAGTAACCCCGCTTAAGTTATCATAAGTATCCTTAATAGATACAGTAAATGCCCCTGACGCGGCTCCTGCCGCGACTGAACTCGGGCCTGTAAGCACAACCTTATAAGGTATATCAGGTAAAGCTGTAACTGTAAAGTCAATGTTAAATATACCAACACTTGCCCTAACAACATAACTTCCTATCTTGTTTCCAAGAGTAAGCACTACCTGCGCCTCTCCATTATCATTGGTTGCTACGGTAGTCTCTGAAAGCTCCTGTCCTGTGGCAGTGTCAGGGAAGCTTATTATCTCAAAGCCTATATCAACGTTGGGAACCGCGATATCTCCCGCGGCTGAATACTTGATTACAAGAGGATTGGTATCCTGAGTAACGGTTTTGTCGATCTGGTTATTACCGCTTACAATACTCAAGCCTGTTGGCTCAAGCGCGGCAGCTGTATAAGTAAGCGGTGAACCGGTTAGCCCTGATGAAGTAGCGGTTACTTGATAATTTCCAGCTATGTTTCCTAATGTCAATACTGTTGAGACCAGGCCGTCATCATCACTGTCATCCTGAGTTAGGCTCAGGCTTTGGCCGCTGGAACCGTTAGGTGATACAGATATCGCGTATTCCACTACCTCGCCTGTAGCCGGGTTTCCGTAGGCATCAAGAATAGTTGCTACAAAAGGCTGGGTTAATGTGGCGTTAATCGCGCCGGACTGGCTATCACCGCTTGTCAAGGCAATGCTCGCTCCTGAAGCAGCAGATGCATCAACGCTTAAGTCAAACGAAGAATATGATAAGTGGTTCTGATCCTCAACTGAAACATCTCCGCTCTCTTTCGTATAGGCAGTAAGAGAGGTCGCGAGAGAAACACCCGCTGTAAACGCGATAGTCTTATTATTGCCAAAAACAGTTGAGTCGGTCTTGGGCTTATACACCCCTATCTGGCTTAAACCTGAGAATTTAAATGTCTGGTTACCGATATAATCTGTATCAATATTCTTATTAGCGTCAACAGCGTGGAGTCTTATATTATCACCCGATCCCGCGACTGCTTCTAAGGAATCGTTGCCTGCCTCAGTCACAACCTCTATATGCGAAACCGTAACACTTACAGTACCTGTAACAGGTGTTATGCTTTCGGAATCAGATGCCATTTGTGAAGAGAGCCCGTTATCAACTCCTATCAATGCCTCATTAATATCGAATATATAAGTATTATTCTCAACAGCGGAGAGTTTTCCATCCTTCATATAGATATATACTGTAAATTCAGTTGAAGAGCTGTCTGCCAGGCTATAGAGCCCCGCGGTAGAAGCGGCATCAGGAGTAGAACCAAATGTTATGTAATCATCTGTTATCGCGTCTCCTGTAACAGTAGTAACCTGGGTCTCTCCGATATATAGTCCTGCCCAGGCGATATCAGTAGAGGCAGCCCCACCTGTACCTGAGATAGCTATCTGCATCCTGTCTATTAGGGTCGGGGTCACGTCCTCTCCGGCATCAGTAAGTTTAAATTTTATAGCCTCAAAACTATTGTCTATATTATCATTAGTAGGAACAAGGCTAAAATTAGGTGCAGGTGTATCCGCCGCCGCGACAGTAGAAGTCGCGGACCTTGAAAGTGTTATTGCCTGCGAGAAGTCCGCGGCGATACCTGATGTCTCGGCATATAGATATATCTCACCGGGCAGGCTGTACTTTACTCCGCCAAACTCAGACTGGCCATCGGTTGTTGCCAATGGGTTAGCTGTGGCGGAGAGTATACCATCAGCATCCATATATACCTCGTTTGAGGTAGAATCATAAAGCGTTATATTATCAGTATCAGCGGTCTGGTTACCATAAAAATCCTGTATTACCACTATAGGCTGAATAGCTAAAGCAGAATTTATTATTCCTGTCGCAGAAGGTTCCTGCGTAAAGACAACCTTGTTCTGTGTCTCAGGATCTACTGTTATGGAGTTAGACTCTGTTGTATCCCCTGTTAAACCAGAGGCCTCGGTAGATGGGGTGATTGTGGTATCCTGCCCCCTATAAAGAATAGTGTTTAAGGCAGTAGTTGATGTACCGCCTGCAAAGGCTACATTAGTAGTAAATGAGTCTGTGGCATTAGCATCCGGCGCGTCAGAGGCGCCGCTTAGGGCATAACTTACTGTAACTGTTTCAGCGTAAGGCGCGGCGCTGTAATCACTGTTTAAGAGGTTACCATAAAGATCAAGCGCTTTTATTGATGGTAAGGTAAATACAGCGCCGGCTTTTTGCGGGCCTGATATATCACCACTGAACGCTATCCTATTAGGTGCTGCGTGCTTAACATTTATAGAATCTGTATCATAGAATCCACCTGTAGCTGACTTATTGCATCCAAAGGTGATATCACTTAATGCCGGAGTGACTGTCACATCAGTAGTAGCAAATTCAGCGTAATACTGTATATATCTATCTGTATCAGTTATTCCTGTAACACCTGATATATCCTCACCACTTGTTAAGACAGAACAACTCGTCCAGTCAGTAGCGCCACTCATTGCTTCATCATCAGATGTGCGGGCTTTAATAGTCAGGGTGGTATCAGCAGGAGTAGCAGCATTCCAGGTGGCTGTGCCAAATGTTTCATTAGAGGTAGTATCCATAATCCTCGAGGTGAATGTGCCTGGAGATTCATAACCAGTAGAAAGTTTGTAAAACTCAAAAGGCCCCCCTGAGATGGCGCGAATACCATAAAAAGTATTGCCGCCTACACAAACAGCTGTCTTCATTCCACTTAAAGCATCGGGGAGTGATGGTATTAAATGTTCCCATGCATTATCAGCAGGGATATATTTAAGTACATTTACTCCACCTAAAAGGTAGATAGCATTGTCATTGACTGTCACAAGAGAATAACCATTTACAATAAGTGGTGTTGTTTCCATTGCCTCCCATGCATCAGTTGAGATTGTATATTTATAAAGATAGCGGCTAGATACCCCATTTAGTGCATAAATTGTATCATCACCGGACATTGTTAAAGCACACGCGCCATATTGATCTGATGAAATAGGAGTTAGATCTTCCCAATTATCAGTTGATATGGTATATCTCCAGAAACCTGTCTTATACTGACCTGGCATAACATAGATCGTATCATCACCAGCTACCAATAAAGCAGCGTATCGACCAATAGAATATGGCGCTGTTGATTGCAATAACCATTCATCGGTTGCAATAGTATATTTGTAAAGATTACTGCCGTTCAGAAAACCATACATAGTATCTGTTCCCATAGCTACAAATACATGGGTGGTACCGACACGCTCCGGAGGGGCGTCCATTTTTAACCATTCATTCGTTGAAATGGTATATTTATAAAACGCGTCTCCAACAGCATCTGCCCAATAACTACCAAAATAAATCGTATCAGTTCCCACTGCTGTTATGCTAGCGTACCCAAGATTATTTGCTTCAGATACATCAGGAATAGCAGCTAAACTGGACCAATCGCTGGGAACAACATCTTTGGCAGTATCATATTTATAGAAACACCTATTTAGAGGGAAATAATAATCATAAGCGCCGGGAAAAGCGTAAATAACATCTCCGATTGCTGTAATAGCTGTGCCATCCTGGGGGGCCGCCCCAATAACACTGTCTTCTACCCAGGTATTAGTTGAAATAGTATATTTCGTAATAGGTGGGGTATCATTATAGCCAGCACGATTTATAGCATAGATAGTATCATCTCCTATACCTATCATAACACATCCTGCTCCTGGACTATATAACATTGGAGCTAAAGTGCCCCATGTATCAGAGGAAATATCATATTCATAAAAATTCGTTGAGCCGCCTTTTCCATGGTAGAGCTTACCATTAACCGCTATGAAATTATATGGGTAAGGTTCAGGGGAACTTGTTTTTTGCACCCATGTATTAGTTGAGATAGTATATTCCTGTAAGTATTGATACCACATAGCATATATGGTATCAGAATCAGATGCCGCCATCCTGTAAAGAGCTTGTGAGGCGGTTGCCAAGCTTGACCATGTATCAGTTGCAGGATTGTATACATAAAGTGTTCCGCTAACCAACGCATAGACCTTTCCTTCAACAGCTATCAAGGAATTGCCACCAGTACCTACTGGAAAATCAGCTTTTTGTTCCCAGGTATTGGCTGATACAGTGTATTTGTAGAAATCAGGGGAATCATCACCTCTTAGGGCATAAATCGTATCGCTATCTGTTGCTGCCAAGCCCGATCTTTCACCAATATCTGCAGGCAATGGTGCCAAGGCCTGCCAATCGGCATAGCCTAAATAGTTATCTAGTATTAATTCGGCACTCGAACCACTACCAGAGACCTCTATGCCAGAGGCTGTTCCATCTCCAAAATCGGTATCATTTGTATCGGTAAGGCTATATACCGCATTGGAATCAATCTCTGACACTGTATTAGTAAACGCGCCCATCAATTCATCATAGTACCAGAAATCACTTTCCGATGAACCATCGGCCACCTCTATACTTGTAACAGCGCTTCCTTCGGAGACAACATCATAGAACCCGGCGTTTACGCCAGTAGATGTGGTATATAGATAGAATGTCTCAGCACCCTGATCACTTAAGTTACTGAACTCATCATAGCGGGTTACAGTGTAACCTGCCCTTGTTCCTCCGGCAATAATATCATCCGGCGCGTTAAGCGTAATGCTGGTAGTAGCAGCTGATACTATGGTAGAGGCTGTTACAGCTGTATCCTTATCAATAGTATTGCCATAAGAGTCCTGGGTCTCAACAGCATAGACGCCTGTTAATCCTGAAACAGTAGAATTCTTTATATATGTTAAGATTAATGTTTCAGCTGCCGCGGTTTGGGCAGAACCGCCACTGCGGGTTACTGTTACAACCGGACTGGATACTCCTACCGCAAAGTCACCGTCCATGGTTGATGATGAAGCTGTTGTAGCTGTACCTGAACTTAACACGAATCCTGTCGGGAATGTAACCTCTATCTTGCCATCACTTGGCAGGGTGTTTACAGTAGTGAAACTTACTGTCACATTACCTGTCTCACCCGCTACTAAACTCGCGGGAACAACTGTACTAGCACTAAGCCCGGCACCAGGGGCCACCTGTATATCAGTTGTATCATCTGTGGCTGTAGTATTACCGGCATTATCAGTAGCTAATAATGAGACAGTATGCACACCTGATATTGATGCTGTTGTTATGTCATACGATGCTATCCAGAGGCCGTCACCATTGGCCAGGTTAACAGCAGCTCCACCACCAAGAGCGGAGAAGTCACAAGTCACGGTTGATATGGTATCTGTATTATTCTCACCTGAAGAGGTATCATCCCATTGGACTGTTAGGGTATCTCCCGCAAGGTATACACCGCCTGTTCCTGAGCCGGTAGATGTAATGGATATATTAGCGTCTGTTAATACAGGTACTATGTTATCTATTGTAAGAGCGGTGGTATCAGATGTAGTCTTGGTACTTGTGCCATCTGTTGCTGTTACAGCTACCACGGCTGTTGTGCTGTCTATATCTCCTGATGCTATTACATATGACGCTGTCCAGATATCATCATCTGCTGTCGCGTCTCCTCCTGTTGCGCCGTCATCATACATTGTAACAGCAGTGCTACCTCCTAAGCTTGAGAAGTTACATGTTGCCCCTGTTACATCATCATTATCAGGGCCTGTCTCAGCGCCATTATTCCAGGTTACGGTTACAGTATCTGTTATCTTAAATGGGCCTGCAGATACAGAGCCGCCTGTCTTAACTACTATGTTAGCAGGTGTTATATTTATCGGGTTTAGTATAGTAAAATTATCATTCGAGGCATCGGTAGTACCGCTAAAATAGCTCTTCCATTTCATATAAAAAGAAGAAGGAACCGTAACCCTGATGTCGTTGGCAGCGGTGATTGCTCCGCCATCAGAATCGGTTATGGTGATATCAGCCGCGGTTGTTTTGTAATCTCTAACCTTGAATATCTGGTTTTGAGCACTGGAGATGGTTACTTCCGTACCACCTATCTCAAAATCCGAAGATTCAGCTGCGTACCAGCCGTCGCCTGAGCCGCCGGTGTACTGGTCCGCAAAGGCAAGCCAGATACCTGTAATGGCCGCAGCTACCGTCAATATTACTGTTATTATCAGTCGCTTATTCATTTTAAACCTCACTCGTCTCTCGTCCCTCGTGAGAAGCGTCCATCGTAAAACCCGCAAACCGGCTAACACCCCTTATCTATCCTGCTCCTTATTGTCTTACGAATCTCATCTGCCGCTTCTATAGCCTGTTTTGCCTTTTCTATATCAACTTCAGGATAGTGTGAAGGATATTTCAATGGAACATAATATCTATTCAAAACTCTGCTTTTTTCTTCCAATGCCGCTATGCCGGAGTCCGCTTTATCAATATCAACGCATCGCTTATAAAGCGTTACTAAATCGTGAATCTTTTCCGGCTGTATTCCATGGTAAAGCATGTATGCCTTTAAGTACTTCTCTGCCGAGTCATGGCAGAGAATACATATCTGTGCATAGAAATCATCAAAGGACTCAAAGCTTTGTTTAGCATACCGAAAATCGCTCTCTGCCTTTTTTAGCCACTCCGTTACTATACTAGAATATTTTTTATCCATTGTAAAGAACCTTTCCTTTTTCATTAAACTCTTTAACAAAATAATCGTTCATTGCCAGCCTTTGTAGTATTTCTTCAGGTGTATAAACCAGTATATCCACAGGGGCTCTATGTTCTATAAGCCTATCTATTTGCGCGGCTCTTTTCCAGGGATTATCGCCTGTCTCTTTTATAACCACCAGATCAATATCGCTCCATTCCCGGATATCTCCATTAGCCAGAGAGCCAAAGAGTATTATCTTCTTAGGAAAATAGTTTTTGATAATAGTATCCACTATTCTCTTAAGCTCTCTTTCCAGATTCTTCTTTCTCTCTTTTGCCTGAATATTCATTTTAAACCTCGCATCCGATAGTTAACCTGTTAGCCGGTTAACAGGTCAAAGCAATCTTCTATACCCGCACAATTTCTGCTAAAAACTAAATTTGCCATTACTTTTTCACGCAATCTATAGGTATTTCCCCAGCTGGCATGAGCTATCCAAGCCCTGATAGATTGAGAAATTTTATTTACGCTGATTTTCTGCCTACAAAAATCTCTCTGCATCTTTCCAGCTCTTTTTTTAAAAAGCATTATATTACTTTTTCGCAGTTTACGGAAATATTTAAAAATCCGGAAGCCGCAGAAATCTACGCCGGAGCTTACACAAAATACCGCTGATTTTTCAGAATGTAAATTAAGCTTTAAAAAACTTCCTAAAAATTGAGAGATTTTTTCTTTAACCTGATGCAGATGCTTTTTATTTTCGCCAAATATCAAAAAATCATCCATATAACGGAGATAATGCTTCTCGCCTAAGCCAAACTTCACAAAATAATCCAGCTCGTTGAGGTAAAGATTGGCAAAAAACTGGCTGGTAAGGTTGCCGATAGGTATGCCGGTTTGCGGGTTTGCCTGTATGCCGGTATGCCGGTATGCCGGTAAACCTGCTAAGCCACCAACCCGCTCACTCGTCAAGCAGCTAACTGAATTAATAATCAGCTCTGCCAGCCACATCACTTTTTTATCCCTAATCTTTCGGGTGATAATAGAAAGTAAAATCCTGTAATTAACGGAAGGGAAATATTTGCTAATATCGCACTGTAAAACATATCTATTCGTTTTTATAAACTTCTGGCAGCTATCTAATGCCTTATGCGTACCTTTACCTGCACGACAGGCATAAGAATGATAAATAAAGGTCTTATCAAATAATGGCTCAATAACATTACAAAAAGCATGGTGCACTACTCTGTCCCTATAAGGAGCGGCTGATATAAGCCTACGCTTGGGGTCTTTGACATAAAAATGCCTATATCGGCCAGGCCTATAGGCCTGGGTTTTCAGCTCATCCTGCAGTTTGAGGATTTCGCCTTCTAAGCCAAAGTTAAACTCACTAACATTGTGTTTCATTTTCTTGCCTTTCTGCGCCTGCTTTGCGGCGAACAGTAGGTTCTCAAAACTTATTATCTTCTCAAATAAATGCTTATAAGTCTTTATGCTAAAATCCTTTCATAATAAGGAGTGCTTGCCGGACGAAACCCATAATTGTTGTTCCGATTCGTGTTCGTGTTGCCCGCGTTGTTACGGTCCGACACGCGCAGGTTCGTAGCATCGTTGTTCCAGCTACCACCGCGGATGCCCGGCATTTTTTGGCCTTGTACCCATCCTTAAACACTCTTAAATCAAGGACGTTTCTTATTTCTCCTGCGCAAGGTTCGCTGATTTGTGCTACTACCTGCCCGGGATACTCCGGTGTCTTAGGCTCGATTGCCTGAGCCGGGAGACAAGGCCTGGACTCCTTGTTTAAAACGCCTCTTCCTGAATCCGTAAACTCAGAAACTCCGGCGTAGTTCACTCTTAATCCAGCCGCCCGCCATTTTCCCAATCTCATTAATGCTTCTTGCGCCAAATTCATAGCTTTTGATAGGGATATAGCGCATATCGCGGCTGATTCGCCATAAAAACCGTAATTTTTCAAGTTTAAGGTTAACATCTCTCAACACCTTCCTTTTTTCCTTAGAATATACTGCTTCAATCAAAAGCTCTAAACACTCAAGCAATGTTGTCTCAATCCTGTCTCCAAGCAAGAACCTTTGGTCTCTGGGAAATTTTGCCAGTTTTGGTAAAACCCAAAGAATAAAATCATAGGTCTTACTTACTATAGGCGTTGTCTGACTCATACGCACTCTTTCCAAAGTGT
>Ga0222627_1000513_pt1 | contig 16520 bp, 3 predicted proteins | sample AntAcemetageno93_FD_179859 | JGI IMG/M metagenome (GOLD analysis project Ga0222627, IMG submission 179859) | Saline water microbial communities from Ace Lake, Antarctica - #93 | ecosystem: Environmental > Aquatic > Non-marine Saline and Alkaline > Saline | place: Antarctica: Ace Lake | collected... | reverse complement strand
ACCGGTTGGATTGCCATCCGCGTCTATGCCGCCATAAGTATATATGTTCTGCGCTATTGAACGGCCTTCTGTGTCATGCTCTATATCTATGCTTTGGGTAGTTATTGCATTTTCAAAATTTGAATCTGAAAAACTTAGAATTGTAATTTTTTTTGCCTGGCTTTCAAACATATGGCCTTGTTCATAAAGCTCTTCTATCCTTCTCTCTGAGCTTATTGCGTTACCAGAAATTCCATAGTATACTGTATCTGTTATCCACTTACCCCCTTGCTCAGAGACAACCATCTCTTTTATAAGATTACCATTATTATTAAATTCTTTAATGATGTCTCCAGTATCTGAGGTTGAGTATTCTGTGTATGCACCATCCAAAAATGTCGCGATCAATACATCTGTCTCACCATAATAATTAAATTCAATATCACCCATGGTAAACGACATACTTATACCTAGGCCTGCCAGCACAGCATATAGGGTACCTATCGTAAGAGCTTTGAAGATTCTTTTCTGCTCATCAGGTAGAACGTCAATATCCTCAATACCGAGTAAGCTCACTATGTTATCTGCATCTTCCTGTGAAATAGCACCAAACTCAAGAAGGCTTGCTATCCTCTCCAAGAATGCGTCAAGGTCATCTTCCTTTATCTGGATATGGCTTATGGCATCAAGCCCAAATCTCAGTTCACCAACCCTGAATATATCAAACTGCTCAACATCCTCCCTTTTTATATTGCCTTCGGCATCATAGTAGTTTACGATCTGCTGATAAAGCTTGGGCTTAGCCTTAAGCTCTACCTTAATATATTCATAATCCTCACCTAAATCTACGCGCTGTGTCTTCCATATTGGATCAGTATATAGATTAACTATCTCAGAGTGTTTTATAATGTTACTATCCTCATCATATATATACATATTCTGTGTAAACAGATTACTAATTGTTTTGGCTGGCACATTAATTGTCTCCTCGATCCCGTTTTCATTTATTATTGTATATTTTTTAGCAGGCACAAAAAGCGGAGCACTGTACACATTCTCTATAACATACCTTTCAAACGAGTTATCGCGTATATTATAACGCTCAAAATTCTGATACAAGACCTTCCTCGTTCCATCATAGCGTGTATCTAAGATAACAATGGTTTCCGTTATCTTTCCGCTTGCATCTTTCAGCTCAATTGTGCCTGCTATAATATTACCATTATCATCATATACAGGATCTATAATATCAAACGCGCCATTATTAAGATCGTAAGTAGCAAACCTTTTGGGCGTCTTGATAAACATATAATCCGATAAGCTTGCTAGGCCAACAAGCGGCGCTATACCAAGATTTTCCGACTTCATATGGTACATAGTGTTGTATCTGTCATAGCGCTTTGTAATGCGCATATATGCTTCCCAGATCCTTCTGAATTTATTCCAGCCATAAAGAATATTTACTACTGTTTTATTGAAAAATATTCTATTCGCGTCTGATCTGTATTTAGTCGTTTGTATAACATTTCCATTACCATCATACATATAAAGAGAACGTTCTGAAGATGTATATATGCCATACTCATTAAAAATTCTTGCTATCTGCGCTAAAAGCCTTCCCTTAGAATCATAGGCCATGTTTAAAGATTTATTGGATGATGTGATACCTGAGAGCAGGCCATCAGAGCCCCCATAATAATCAAGCAGTTGGCTTCTTATATTACCCGTAGAATCATATTTTATATTGCTCGTAACCTCTTTACTCGTTAATGACTCCGCGCCAGTTTTAGGATCAACATCAAATATTCTCTTCTGCTGATTCCTTACCATGCCGAGTGAGCCATAAAAATATACCACCTCATTTACCGATCCCTTCATGCCTGAAAGATCATATGAAATCTCTCTCATCTTGCTGGTTTTAGAGAGATCGTCATACTTATAATGCTTGTCGTGTCTCATCATTGGAGTCCATTTAGTGGAATAATCTATTAAATGCTCACTCCTTACTCTGGTAAATTCATCATAAGTTATATTTTCATGCTGTTGACGCTCTTTTTTACGATTCCCGTCCTCCGTAAGAGTGACAAATCGTATCTGCTGGCCAAGATCATTGTATATTGTCGCATACTGATCCACTGTATTGCTTGTGGCTATCTCTTTTGGCATATAGTTAAATACTATTGTATATTTGTCATCAAGCTCCCTTAATATGCGTGTCATAGGATTATCTATTATAGCCATTCTTTCCAGACTATCTTCAAGCTTGGAATAGGAATCATTATCATCTTTAATATTTGACGCACTATTTGATAACATAGCAGACTGATGCTGCAACGTATCTTTCAATTTATCGTTCACTTCGAGCTCTGCAAGGTAGTCTATTAATTTACGGTCTTCGTTCGCCCTGCTTACAAGAGAAGCAACCTCATCTGACATATATTTTGCAGCAGCAAACGCTATATTATAATCACCACTCTCTATAAGCTGTAATACCTCATAGTCATTTGTATCGCTAATCTCTGATTTAAGATTCTCTATTTGTTCGTCAAAATTGGCCTCAATCTCAAACTTTAAATCTGAGAGCGCGGATTGAAGCTCAGATTTCAACCGATCAACTTCGCTCAATATATCACTATAATCTTCTCCACTTATAAGAGCTTTTGCTAAAGCAACAACCTTTTCCCGCAATTCAATAGCAATATCCTTTATCTGTATATATCGGTCTAAATAACCTGGGCCTAATAGAGCTGGATCTGATATAGCAATTTTGATATATTCTATAAATGATATAATCTCAAGCGCTCCTGAAATCGCGCCTGATGTTGAAATACCATTTGTTGTATTATTCTGCTTGAAAGAGACCAGCATGCCTGCTGAATCGTATTTACCATCCGACCATACAACCTTGCTCATCGCATTCATATTATAAGAAACTTCATCTATTAGTTGTTGAACGGCATTATATATCTCGCGCGCGCCATCACATTTACGCTGCTCTTGAGACAAGAGCTTTTCCTTGGATTCCGCTTCAGCTTCAATATTATTGATACTTAATATCAAGCTCTCTACATAAGCTACTGACGCGGGATCATCAGGATCGGCATCGCGCTTAGTCCTGGATAAGATCTCTGATAAATGACTCTTTATTATATTAAGCATATCCGATTCAAGCCAAAGCGCGTATATCTCCTGCTCCTTACCCGCTAAAAACGCGGCAGCTTCTTTAGTCAGAGAAGATAGTTCTTCAAAGACATCCTCCTGTGCTGATAATAAAGCCTGCTCGTCACCTGCTGTTACAGATGTTTTTAAGGCCTCGAGCTCTGCCTTAACAGCCTCCGCGCGCAATTTGATATCAAGTATTTTCTGCCTATCCGCTGTTTCGCAAACCGCGAGTTCGCTCTCTATGGCCTTTAGTAATACCTTTACAACTGATATGGCATGCCATACAGATTCAAGTTCTATACCATTTTGTGTGATTTTGTCAGTGTAACCTACTATATTGCCGTGGAGATCATATGTAATATCTGATCTGGTAGTTATGGTTATCACATTAGATTCGAAGGGCACAATAGAAGCAGCTCTTGATGCCATTGATACTATCTTATTAGCCTGGCCTGTTGCCTTTTCAAAGGTATCCTGCATATTATTGATATTATTTAGTATAGATTCAATGGTATTCTTAACTTTCATACCTTCAATAAGCTCATTACTTGCGCTTTGTATGGCATCTTCTATCTCGCTTGAGTAAGAAGTGTATTCGTCTTCAGATAAAAGAGCTGTCAACGACTCCAGCATCGCCTGCTTTGATTCTATGCGCGATGAAACCGTCTTGCTGTAATTGCTTATCTTTTCTTTAAGCTTATCAAGCCAGCTGATAATCTCTACGTAGTATCTTCTCTTGTCATTATCAGACTCGGCATTTTGTAGGTTTATAAACGCGAGCTGTAATTTATTAGTAACAGCAATAATACCATCAGGGCCGTCAAAAAGCTCTTTGTCTTCTCTAAGCGCGTATATCTCAGAATAAACAGATTCATAAGCCTGACTATATGGATCTGATATTATTGATTGAAGATTTTGCAATTCAGATATATTTTCATTGATCTTCTGTAAAAGATCCTGTGACGAATCGATAAAATGGGATATTATCGATGATATGCCACTAACATCAGATAATACGCCATCTAAAGTTATAAGCTCAATATCAAGCGCGTAGGAAGAGGCTTGTTCATAGACATTCTCAAATGATATAATGACATCCTGATGAAGTGATTCTATCTCTGGCGCGCTCTTTCTGATTGCGTCATACAGAAGATTAGACTTGTCTATCGCCTCCTGTATAATAATGAGTAGATTCGAAAGGTTGGATATCTTCGCCTGCTCACTCTCCCGGCTTGCCTCGCTTATTAGATATTCAACATACTGGTAAAGATTCTTTGCCTCTACAATAGAGAGCCATGACGCCCTTAAGCTAAGAAGGCCCTGACTCTGCTTTAATTCATCCTGATAAGAAGCGACCTGGCCAATTTCATTATATGTTATGTCAGATCTTACAGTGACATGGCTAATCTTTGTTTCAAACGGAGCATCCTCAATCATGCTAACATGGTATGAATTAGCTAACCCAAAATCACTAAGAAATAACTCAAGCGCTTTAATAGATTTTTCCTTATTCTCAACGCTCTCTTCTATAGCATCGGCCTCTTGCTGCAGCCTGCTTACCTCTTCCCATGTTATCTGCCTCTCTTCATCAACTTTAATCATATCCCCATCATTATTTTTATACCAAGAATTCACAATATACCCTGTAGCAGACTCAGGGTGTGCTTCGTCGTGCGTAAAATCTGTCCGTCTTTCTATATAGGTAATATCCTCATATGTAAAATCGTCTTTTGTGAAATTTTCTGGTAATACAGCGGCAAGAGCAGTGACATTACAGGTTGTAAGGGTCTGTCCTATTATAGATACGCCTGTTGAGTCATACGAAGTAACAGCCTTATCCATACGATACGGTTCACCAAGTGAAAGATGGTATGACATTACAGTTTCGCTGGTCATGTAATTACCGGTATATCCATATTCTTCTATTTGCCACGATACAAGCCTCTGTTCAACTGTCTCTACCAATGGGTCCTCGTCAGTATCTTCTGAATAGAGATACACATATTTTCTTACTTGCTTGCTAATCTGATTTTCATTTGAATACTCGTATGTAGTGACTTGTCTCTTAGAGTCCTGAAATTCAGCGGAAATATCATCGCCTACTTTCCAGGAAGTGATAATCTCTTCCTGAGCAATATTTTGTGTATCACCTTCATACTGGTATATGATTACTTTATTTCCTATATGCTCGTTCTCATCGTTAAAAATCTCAACATCTATCTGTAAAATGCGGTCAAGGTCATCATATCCATATGTTTTTGCTTCTTTACCTTTGTAATTTTCCGTACCATCTATTGCATAGGTGAATTTCTCTATGGTCTCTGATTTCAGTCTATCAGATGGATCATAGGCGTATACAATAACGTTTTTCCCTTTCAAGACCTCCATATCAGTAATATCACCTAAATCATCTTCAAGATTATAGATACCATAAGTATAGACCGTCTCTTTAACTAGTACTCCATCTTCATATACTCTCTCAAAGACCTGCTTTCCAACAAGTTCAGATCTTCCATTCGGGCCTATCTGATACGTCAGTTTTTCATAGCCATCTGCTGTCTCATGTTCTATTGTGTATGTCCCTATTGCCCTCATCTGTTTCTCAAGGTAATCTGCAGCTTGCTGTGCCTGTGCAGCCTGTTCTCGTAGCTGGTCAAGCTCCTGCTTTGACTGATCCAGCTCATCAGCATAAACAAGCTCAATAGCAAAGAACTGGCTATTAACCTCTTCCAACTTATTCAACACTTCATCATGCAATTCTGTTGTATCTTCTCCGGCTTCAAATACAAGTGACATATTCTCTATTGCTGTACGCGCTGCATCCAATGCTGTCAAAATTTCACCCAGGCTACCTGCTTTATCCTCTAATCTTTTCGCCTCTGAACGCAGATATTCTTCCTCTGCCGCGGTTTGCGCCGCATCAGCCTTAATTAATAACTTGCTCCTTTTATCAAGAAGGGCTTGTATCATATGGCTAATCTGTATATGCAAACTATCAACCTGACCATAAGAGCGCCAAATGGAATCAGCTGACATCCCCTCTGTCAGTGTCTCTTCTTTATATCCTGTCATCTGGTTATTGATATTATAAGTAATATCTGATTTGCGGGATACTGACTTGGTATTGACACCTAACGGAAGAGTCTCCTCTATCCAGGCCTCTTGCTCTTTTAGCTTTAAAAGGTTATTTTTTACAAAACCTAGCTCTACAATAAGCGATTTTACAATGTCGCGCTTATGCTTTAGCATATCCATCTCCGCGTTAAGATTATCAACGATATCACGAAGAAGGTTTTTCTGTTCAATGTCTGTCGCTGCTTCGTGTGCGCTGGAGGCTCTGCTAAGCTCTTCCTGCTTGCTGGTTATATCAGCACTTAAGTTACCAAGGATATCTTCATAACCTCGTATGTCATCAACAGCATCAAGATACGCCTTAAGTATCTCTACCCTTAAACCGGAAAGGCTCTCTTTGTATTCCTGCCTAGCGTTTTCAATGATATCGTTTTCAGCACCCGATTTTATGGCCTCAAATAAGGCTGCTGCCTTAGCCTGAGATATCTCTGTTAGATTTTTTATCCTGCTTAGTGTAAGGCTGTGATCATCTCCTAATTCAGAAAAATTATACTCCTCTCCATAGCCATGAGACGTTACAAAATCCTGATGCATACGCGTTAAGGTATCGGCTAATACATCGGCAAAACCGATAATACCTGCAAGTAAGGCAGAACACTTATAAACAGCACTATACGCTTGGTTCTTTCCATTTCCATATTGAGTAGTAATTATGTCATACGAGAGAATCTGATTAAGGTCATTATAGGAGATATTATACTCTTTGGAGGATGTCTGCATATTAATACCAAATGGTATACCCTGTGAGAGCGAATCGTTTGTCTCCTGAGCCTGATAAAGCTTGCCAAGTATATCTTCCAAATCTCCACGAAATCCTTCATAAGTATCCTTAAGGTTATTCTGATGATCTATCTGCTCTTGAAGCTGTTGCAACCATTCCGCATTAGGCACTGACGCCTCTTCCGCGGCCGATAGTTGAGACCGAAGATTAGCAAGCGTGTTATCTATATCCGCTATGCTTATATTGAGCGCTGGCAATTGGGCCTCTATTTTACATACAAAATTGGATATGCTATCAGCAACAACTTCTATCGCTGATAGCAAAGCATCTCTAGCATTATTAATAGTAGTTTCATCGCTATTCTCCATTATCACGTCAAACAATAAAGATGCCGCAGTAACCGCCTCTTGAGCATTTAAACTTATAACAGCTAGTTCTGATATCATGCCTACAATTAATGCTATTTCATCCGCTATTATTGATGCCTCTTCATCCCTGCCATTCGCCACTAAGTAATCTTTACGCGCTGTCAGGGAAGCTATCTTGTTATTAAGCCTATCGACATAAAAACCTATCCAACGGGCAAGATCCCCTGCAAGATCCTGCAGATAAAATGCCTGCTCTATCCCGCTGCCATAAACAAGAACGATATTCTCATTAGAGATTGTACGGCCAAATTCATCGTAAATCATATTCCATGTAGTAAGTGTTCTTATATCCTGACGCAGAGGTATATTCATATAGATATCCTGCTGATATGATATAGCATCACCTATAAGGCCATAATCAGTAGCAATATCAGAATCTCCATATAAGGATTCTCTATAAAATTTAACAACATCTTTGCCAAAGCCTGATTTTAGCTTATCTAGGAAATTGTATTCATGGATAAGGCCCAATGCGCCTTGGGCGCCTAATTCCTTTTCTTCAGTTAATATAACAATTCCATCACTGTTGTATTTTTTAATAGTCATTGTAATGGTCCCTGAAAGATGAAGATTAGCTTCTTCTGTCTTTGTAAGGACCCCATCATCATAATAACTCTTTTTTACGGTCACCCCTTCCAATGTATTAAACCGTTCACTATCAAGAGTATCTGATTCATAGACAAAATTTGTTCTCTCTGTTATTGACTCAAAAATATACGAACCATCGGAAAGCTCATATTCCTCAGTGACCCATCTTTTAAGCCTCCCGTTTAAATCTTTCTCCTTTACTTCAACGGTTTTACCGGATAAGGTGCCATCTGAATCAAACTTATATGTTATGGTTGTCTCAATTAAACCATCAACCATTACCTCATTCGTAAGCACGCGCTCGCCAATTGAGTCAATAGCATAATATTTTGTTATTGTTATGTCATCAAAACTATCTATCTCTTCTTCAGCTATAAGCCTCTCTACCGCAGGATCCTCAAGATCAACCAGATATGTGCTCCTCACCTCTATACCAGTGACTGGATCTGTCTCTGATTCTGTGCGTTGTATAGCAACTAAAACGTACTCAGTGGTAGTCTCTCCGACATCTTCGTCTGTAATATCCTGCATAATGTAGTATTCAACATACGCGGCAAATGTACCTGTCTCATCATAGGTAATGATTGTTTTATCTTTTTCATCACCTGATTCATATGTAACCCTTGTCTTTGTGACTAGATTTCCCTCATCATTTTTTTCCTCTGTTACAACCTTTGTCTTTTCCATGGTATTGCTTACTTCATCCAGCTCGTATACAGTAGTCGTAGTAAATAAACCGTCTACAGTCCTCTCTTCTCTCTTTATCTCGATGCCCTGTTCAGGATTAGCGTGATCTTTTCTGTAAGTACGTGTTATTAAAACCCCATCGACATCCTCTGTAACTTCGTATGTACCCATAAGATATATATAATCCAAAACTACTTCAGCGCGCTCTTTAACATCATCTACAAGTACCTGAAGCATCTTAGACGTCTCTTGCGCGTCAGCATAGATGTTCTCGATACATAATATGTAATCCTGGAAAGCATTAATAACAGCTTGAGCTGCTGTTTTGGCGTTAAATGCTAAAGATTCTATCTCCCCATCAGACAAGTTATCTTCAAGCCCTTGTTTCAGCGCTTCCATGACAGTCTCAGATAACAATATAGCCTGCTCAAGAGCCTGCAAATAAACTATCTCAGCCTCGCAATAGGCTTTTTGCGCTTCAAGAAGAGTTCTCTCTGCGGCTGTTATAGTAGGATTATCAAGAGAGGACTCAATCTCAGTAAGCTTTAACTGCGCTGAGGATAGTAACGATTCAATTTGACTCGAAAGCTGACTAAGGGATAATATCGCCTGAGCTAATCCAAATTCCGCTATGCCATCCTGTATAGTGCGATTTAGGCCTGTTATAAGCTGTCCTTTCTCATCATATATGCTTGAATAGACCGCCTGGTCTATGGTTATGACATATTCTATAACCTCAACAGTAGAGACCGTAGTAGAGTAGATTGTCTTTGTGTATATCTGACCTAACCCGTTATACGTAATCCCGCTTACATAGGTAGTCTTTAATTTTTCAGCTAAAGAGCCTATCTCTTCCTCTGTATAGCTAATGACATTACCTTCAGCATCATATCTCATGTCAAGCTGTGAATATGTAAAAGTAAGATCCACTGCAGCGCCTGTTGAACCTGTACCATATAGATGATCTACCCTTGTCTGTGTAAGCATCCTCCCCGCAGCATCATAAGTAATGCCGCTAACAGTCTGATCTGTGGTAAGTTGATGGAGTGTAGAAGTAGCGGAATCATGATAGCTTACCATCTTACCCGCTACGTCATATTGAATCATGCTGCGTACAGTAGTAGCTAATACAGCAGATGCTGCGTCAAGAACGGATATAACCTTATATCCTATAATCTGGCCCGCTGAATTTGTATGGTTTGTGTAGCTATTCTGCTTTGTTGTGTCAATACGAATACTTATGGATAAGGAATTCTGGTCTAAGCTTATTGTAGTGCCATCTGAGAGCGTGATAGCCCCACCTGATATAAAGGCCATCTGCATCACTTCGTTTTCAACTTCATCATCGCTTAGATTGGCAAAATCAACTTCAATCCCGTCAATACTGAAGTCTACTAATTTTAAATATGCTATTTTTTGCTCTGCAGGCAATTCATTCCAATTCTCAGGCAGGCTCACTCTTGAATTACCAAGGGTATGGGTAGTCTCATCTGAAGAAGACCTAATAGCATATACCTTGCCTTCGTTATCTGTCGCAGTGTTATAGGTAAATTGTCTTGTTGTATTAAGGTTAACTGAATAACCATATAAATTCGTACCTAGCTTTGTTACAGTCTCAACATATGAGACAAGCGCTCCTCTGTCATCATATCTAATATCCTCCCTTGATATTGTCTCTCTTATATCAACAACATCTCCATCTGCGTTTGTGCCAAAGGTATGGATAGCAACATCAAAATCGGTCATCTGACTTGTAGTATCATAGGTTATGTTTGTATGGTCTGTTGTGGTTGTAACTTCAGGATTATCAGAGTTTACCTCTTCCTGATGATATGACGTAAGTCGTCCAAGAACATCATAAGTACCTGACCATTTCGTATTATGGGTAACTCCTGAACCATCTATTGCTGTCTCTTCATATCCGATAAGCTGTCTTATGGAATTATATGTAGCGGTATTCTCTGTATTAGTAACATTGCCCTGCGCATCCGTAAGTTTCTTAAGAGAATGGACCAGATTTTCTCTGGAATCATAAGTCCCTGAAAACTCTAATGTAGTAGTCTCTCCATTCGCATCTATATAAGTATCCTTGTATCCTGTTATAAGATTTCCTTCGTACTCTATATCCTCCCTTTTAGTGACTGCTGTCCCGCCGGTTGCCGTAGTCTCTGTCTGGGTGAAACTTGTCATATGGGCACCTTGATAAGTAGCCTGCCAATCAATGGTAGATACCTCGTTAGCAGCTTCTGACCAGCTCTCCATACGGTAATTATCGAGCAGATATCTTCCTTCTACATCTGGGTTTGCATGATAAGAGCCGGACCAATTAACCCAGTACTGCCCCTTCTCCTGGCTAAAGCCTTCTTCGTGGTACGATGTCAGATTATGATTTGCATCATATCCCATGCCGCTGCGAACAAAACTGTATTCGCCTCTTGCCTCATCCCATCCCTCTTCAGTGCAGCTTGACATATTCTTACCATCATATACACCATTGTACACATGTACAAATGAATGCTTTTCATAAATAGCCCCGTCATCCCCTTCTTCACGGACAACTGTCTGTTGAGAATAAGCTGTAAGATTCTTATTAGCATTAGTACCATGACCACCATAAAATACAGAATCAGAAGTATATTCCGCGGCATACCAATTGATATAAGTTGTTTTTCCAAAACGATCTACATCTTTAGCCTCATAACTTGTCAAAAGGCCTCTATCGTTATACTGCATATTGTATGTATCACGAAATGATATATTGCCATAACCGTCATCAATATATTCGTTTAAAATGGCTATGGTCATACCAGCCTTTGACCAGATTTTTCGTATGGACCCATCAGGATTCTTAAGCGGAAGGTAAGTGGTGCCTGCATGCTTAACTAGATTGCGGGCCTTCCAGAGCTGCTCCTGCATCTGCATAGTAGCAAACATCTGCTCCATATTTTGCATATATTGATTTAGATGAACATCCTGAAATATGCTGCCTACAGCTACATTACGCTGGTGCTCAACCATGGCCTTGCGTTGCATATCATCCTGTTGCTTCTTCTGAGCCTTGATAGCTTCGATAACTGAGTATGTACGCCCGACCTTCTTCTCCTTTGCTTCCCATCGCTTTGACGCGAAATCAGCTCCGTAAGTAATCTGCTGCCATGAGAAAACAATAATCACTATCCAAGATATAGTACGTAGAAGTATACTATAGCAAGATGGCCGAATAGGTCTCTTTTCATGTAAAATATCATTCATTGTTTTATCTTTTTTTATTGTTTGTTAAATTCTTTCTATATACACTATATATAACACACTAGAAAGGGTTTTATTCCCATTAAATAATTCTTTTTTAAAGTGTTTAATAAGAGCACAAAAAAACACTCTTGTTCTTGCGTTGAATTCTTTTCTTTTCCACTATAAGTATACTTCATAGCTTATATATAATCAAGGTTTAGCCTTACTTTTATAGAAGATTATTGCCATGCCTTTAAGCGTCAAATATTTATCTATCTTGTTGATTTCTTTACAGTAGGGACAAAACAAACTAGCAAGACCACCTGTAGCAATTACTATGGGGTTATTCTTATAGCTTTTTTTGATCTTCTGCACTAAACCGTCACATAAACAAGCTATACCGAAAAATACACCACTTTTTATGCTACCTACGGTATCCTTGCCTATCAATCTATCCGGTTTACTAATCTTAATTTTTGGGAGCAATGCTGTCTTCTCTGCCAAGGTATCTATGGTAGTATTTACTCCCGGTGTAATAATCCCGCCTTCATACTCACCAAACCTATTAATGTAATCAAAGGTAGTTGCTGTTCCAAAATCTAATACAATAGCCGGACTGCCGTAAAGTTCTTTACACGCATAAGCGTTAACAAGCCTGTCCTGTCCTACTTGCTTTGGTTTCTTATATAAGTTGGTGATAGGAACTATCATATCTCTTCCCAACACTATAGGCTTAATGCCCATCAGCCTTTCAATAACACGTTGCGTAATAATCGCCACATCCGGAACAACGCTTGATATCACTACTGACTTTATTTTTTTGGCATCGGTGCTAAGGTTTTTTTTAAAAGCCTTAGAGATACCTAACTGGCTAGCGTCAGCCCGCATAAGCATAGTCCTGATATTGCGCTTTTTCTGAAAAATCCCCGCATGAATACTCGTGTTTCCTATATCGATTGCTAAAAGCACTTCTAACCTCCTTGTAAACAACGCTAAAACAAGAACTATCGCAACAACGTTAAATCTCCTGCCATAACTTTTTCGTAAAAACCATTATCTAATCGTATTTTTAATGCCCCGTCCTGTTCAATGTCAACCGCTTCTCCTTCTATTTTCTTGTGCATGCATGTCGCCCTTACTCTGCGGCCAAGTGTTACAGAGAGATTCCGCCACTGTGTTCTGATGGGCATAAATCCTTCTTTCTGAATTAGCAAGTAGTTCTGCTCCATCCTCTCCAATAATGCCTTCACCAGTTGTGGCCTTTCGACAAAAGACCCTGATTCCTGAGCGATAGAAGTTGCTCCTTTTGGCAATTCTAAAATCTTTGCATTCACGTTTATACCGATACCTAATATTAAAAACTTTACAGAATCAGCCTCCGCATCCATCTCTGTAAGGATGCCTGATACCTTCTTCTCGTTTACGAGGATATCGTTGGGCCATTTAATAAAAGCCTGGACATTCGCGCTTTCCCTTATAGCCTGCACGAGGCTAACCGCGGCCATAAGTGTCATTACAGGGGCCTTAAAAGGTGTCATTTTGGGTCGTAGTATGATTGAAAGATATATGCCCTTTTCTTTTGGTGAGCTCCATACGCGTGAAAGCCTACCTCTACCCTTGGTCTGTTTCTCCGCTACAACTATCACTCCTTCCTTAGCGCCACTTTTTGCCAGGTTGTACGCAATCGTGTTTGTAGAACCCACTGTATCGTGATATATAATATCCTTACCTATAATCCGGGTCTTCAGTATTGGGGATATTTCAAAAGGATAAAGCTTATCAGGCACCTTACTGAGACGATATCCCAAATGTGGTACAGCATCAAACTCGTATCCATGCAAACGCAGTTTTTCAATATACTTCCAAAAAGCAGAGCGAGTAATATTCAACGATCTGCTTATCTGCTCACCCGAAAGATAATGTTCTGGTTTTTTTTTGAATATCTTTAAGATCTTCTCTTCCATACACTCTCTTTACCTTTGCCTGATCTTTCAAGTTTTTCGATCTCGTCCCTAAGATACGCGGCCTTCTCAAACTGTAGATTTCGCGCGGCCATCTCCATCTCATGCTGTAACTCAGCTGCTACCTGGCGTGATTCATGCTCTCTTATGCTCTCTCCGGCAGCGCCTGCTACAAGAGTCTCTGATTCGCGTAGACTATCTATGCCTTCTTTGATGCTTTTTTGAATAGTTTTAGGTGTTATGTGATTTATTCTATTAAATTTTTCCTGGTTCTTTCTCCTGCGCGCTGTTTCATCTATGGCTTTTTTCATTGAGCCTGTTATAGTATCTGCGTACATTACCACCTGACTATTTACATTACGCGCGGCACGTCCAGCGACCTGTATAAGTGATGTCGCACTTCTCAAGAACCCCTCCTTGTCAGCATCTAGTATACAGACAAGTGACACTTCCGGAAGGTCCAGACCTTCTCTCAAAAGATTTATACCTACAAGACAATCAAACTTATGTTTTCTTAAGTCCTGTAGTATCTTAACACGCTCTATGGCACCAAGATCGGAGTGCATATATTGCGCATTTAAGCCTAACTCATTCATATAAGAAGACAGGTCCTCGGCCATACGCTTAGTAAGTGTCGTAACTAGTATGCGCTCCTTAAGTATTGCGCGCTCCTTAATAAGCTTAATAATATCATCTATCTGATGCTTTGAAGGCTTAATTATTATTTCCGGGTCCAACAGGCCCGTCGGCCTGACTAGCTGCTCGACAAAATGCTTTGTTTTACTCCTCTCGTAGTCTGCCGGAGTAGCGGATACGAAAACAGACTGCTTTATAAGAGGTTCGAATTCATCAAATTTTAGCGGCCTGTTATCAAGACATGAAGGGAGCCTGAAGCCATGGCTTACAAGGGTCTTCTTTCTCGAGTGGTCACCTTCATACATGCCGCGTATCTGAGGAATCGTAACATGAGACTCATCTATAATAACTAAAAAATTATCCTGAAAGTAATCAATCAATGTATATGGGCGTGAGCCTTCAGACCTGCCTGATAAATGACGCGAATAGTTCTCAACGCCATTACAAAAACCAACCTCTTTCAGCATCTCCATATCATAGTTTGTTCTGGATTTAAGCCTCTCTGCCTCAAGAAGTTTATTCTGATCCTTAAGCACCTTTAATCTCTTATCAAGCTCTATTCGTATCGATAGAAGCCCGCTGGCTATCTTCTCCTTGGTAGTGACAAAGTGCTTCCCGGGATATATGGCTACCCTAGGTAAATCCTGCTTTGTATTCCCTGTAAGCGGGTCGATTATGCTTATCTTCTCGATATTATCGTTGAAAAGCTCTACCCTTATAGCGTCTTGCTTATACGAAGGAAATATCTCGATAGTATCACCTCTAACACGGAATTTCCCCCGTGAAAAATCAATATCATTTCTATCATAATGTATATTTACCAGGGATTTAAGTATGCTCTCGCGAGAAACCTCTGTACCGGTTTCCAGAAAAAGTAAAAGCTCATTATAGTCCTGCGGAGAACCCAGGTTATATATGCATGAAACGCTGGAAACGATAATAACATCACTGCGAGAGGAGAGAGATGTTGTCGCGGAAAGACGCAAACGGTCAAGCTCATCATTTATTGACGCGTCTTTTTCTATATATGTATCCGTATACGGGATATAGGCCTCAGGCTGATAATAGTCATAGTAGCTAACGAAATATTCAACGGCATTTTCCGGAAAGAATTCCTTGAACTCACTATAAAGCTGTGCAGCAAGCGTCTTATTGTGAGAGATAATCAATGTTGGCCGATTTATGTTAGATATAACATTAGCCATTGTAAAGGTCTTGCCGCTCCCTGTTACCCCTAAAAGAGTCTGGTATTTTTTACCATCAAGCAGACCTTTTGTTATCTTCTCTATCGCCTGAGGCTGATCACCAGACGGCTTAAAATCACTCTTAATCTTGAATTTTTCCATAATTTTTATGTTTCGTATTGTATCGTGCGTATTGCGTAAAAACAAACACGCAATACTCAATACGAATAACGCGCGACAAGTATTATTTTACCTTAAGGGAAATATCAGCTGATGGAACTGAATGGGTAAGCGCGCCTATGGATATTCGGTCGACACCAGTATTAGCAACACTTCTTACGTTATCGATGTTCACTCCTCCAGAAGCCTCAAGCAACGCCTTAATATCTCCTCCACCTGCCTTCATCCTGTAGGTGTCTCTAATCTTTACCGCCTTTTTCATGCTAGCTATGCTCATATTATCAAGCATGATAATATCGGGATTATATTCAAGAACCACTTTAAGCATGGTTAAATTACTGATCTCTATCTCTATTTTCTTACGATTGCCTGATATTTTTTGAAATCTTTTAAGCGCATTCTTGAACGCGCCTTTTGCACTCCTAGTAGCCGTAGGTTTTATCGTCATAGCTATATGGTTATCTTTAACCAGAAACTGGTCATAAAGCCCCATTCTGTGATTAATGCCACCGCCCATCTTTACTGCATACTTTTGCAGGCATCTAAAAACAGGTATGGTTTTTCTAGTGTCCATAATTTTCGCTTGTGTACCTTCTACAGCTTTGACAAAACGGCTCGTTAATGATGATAC
>Ga0222627_1000501_pt1 | contig 17044 bp, 23 predicted proteins | sample AntAcemetageno93_FD_179859 | JGI IMG/M metagenome (GOLD analysis project Ga0222627, IMG submission 179859) | Saline water microbial communities from Ace Lake, Antarctica - #93 | ecosystem: Environmental > Aquatic > Non-marine Saline and Alkaline > Saline | place: Antarctica: Ace Lake | collected... | reverse complement strand
TATTACTAATTCACCAGCAGCAGTCCAGATAGGGTCGGTTGCTACATCGCCTCCACCGACCAGTATCCACCTTCCGGGGTTTTCACCCACATCATCAGGGGCAATAACGTAAGGAAGCCCTGCAACGGGTGAACTCTCCGCAGCCGAAGACGAGGAATCAAAGATGTGATGGTAAACCTTGTCCCCCTTGACAGGGGTAATGCACGGATCGCCATCTTGAATCTCTGCGTAGGCGTGCGCGTCAAGCGCCCCTGCTGCCCCACCTATGAGGGCTGTCGCCCCCCATATATAAGCGTCTCTTGCCATGATCTTACTCCTTTACCCTTATATTCGGGTCTGCCTGTATTTCCGCCTTTTCTTTAACGCCCAATGCGATATTAAAAATCCCCATGTGGTGTGCTGCCACGCTATCGTAAGATGGATCCTTTGACAGAGCCATGGCTACAATATAATGCTGAAGCGGTATGGCATAGATATCGGCAAGCAGTATCGTTTTGTCCTTGGCGATATCTGCTGGCGTGTCCGTGTATGTCATCCAGACATAGCCCATGCTGGCTGCCGGTTGTTTCGGGTACACTTGGAAGATACGAGGCTTGCGATCGTCAAACATATAGAAGAGGACCGTTGCGCTTTCCGCATCAGTCGGCCATGACGGGCGCTGTGCGTCCAAGTGACTCCGGGAGATCAACCTGATTATATCGCCAGGAGTTTCTCCACCCACCCCCATATTATGAGACAACCCTATTAGAGCCATACCAGTTGTGGGAATTGTCTGATTGATACCGGCTACGAGCGCGACCGCCACGTCCTTGACATACGCATCCGGCTTGAGCCCCACAACGGCACGCTGTCCGTCATTGAACCATCCCAGCAACTCCAGCTCACCATATCGGCCATTGCTTATGTCTTGCAGGATGATCTCCGCCTTATCTATACAATTTTGAGCTGTAATTGTCGGCATAGCCTACCCTCTCTTTAGAAATACTGTACGTCTCTCCGGTAAAACGGTTTCGTCCTTGGGGATAGCCTGCAAATGGATTCCAGATCCCAAAGAGCTACTCGCGCCTCTTCCAGATGATACTTCATGTTTACACCACCTGCCTTTGCCTTTATCTCTTCCGGTATCCTCTTCAAAAGCCTGGCCGTGGTGCCATCTGCCAGCAATCCTTCGTGTAAGCGAACAGGCAGACAATCTGGCGTAGACGTGAGGGTGAGCGTGTCGGGGTTTTTATAATAGGAGATTGAGACCTCCTCCTCTGTCTCGGGACAGTAGAACCCCCATATACTCGCCCCGTCCCACGCAATCGCCTCAACCGAGCCGGTCGGGTTGCTGCCGCTATACTCTGACTTCAACGCTGCGACGTTGGGATAGATCCTTGTTATGTCGGATTCCTGCGTAAGGTTGCGTGCCCAGTAGATGCTGTGACCGAAGTCGGATGGAAGGCTGACCTTAGCCTCATAGCCCGTAACATCATCCTCGTATGCCTCAAATGTAATTGTCCTGGTCTTTTGCAGGTCCGGCAAATGATAGACGCCTGCTATTTCCCTAAGCACCCGGTTCAAATCCTTCAGGACCACGCTATCAAGGAAACCCTTGTCTGGATAGATGCTCCTGATATTGGCGTTGATACTGTCTATTATCTCCGCTACAGTCATAATCTCTTACCTCTCTATGGAGTTACCGGGCATTCCGTGTCGGGAAACAAATTGTTATGCTTTGCAATGATCGCGTCCTTCGCCGCCGATGGCATGGCTTTGATTTGTTCAGCGTTATCGCTTATCCACTTAACAAACCTGTCTTTCCCCAGGGGCATAAATTTACGGGTGATTAACCCGATAGCAATTTCCGGGGTCTGCTCTGGATTGCCAGGATCATTAAGAGCTGTTTCTTCTTTCTTTGCTTTTGTCTCTGCCTCTTGTTTGACCTGTATCCTCAGCCTCGGATCATAAATCTGATAAAACCCCGTTGATAACAGGTGCGCTCGATGTTCATCTGCATTGACATCACACACCCTTGCCCCGGTGCCATCATCCTCAAACTTGTACGTCCGCCCATTATAATTGACTTGCGTGGGCCCTTCTCTTTCAATTAGACATTCGACTAACATATATTTTATCCTCCTCGATCATTAGGTAAAGCAGGGCGAGGGTGAGGCAACCCCCACCCTGCCATCCGGTAATTAGCCGGACTGTGTTTATAAATTAAAGACCATACTCGGAAGCCCTATACAGCAAGTTTCCGTACACGGTACCCACTTTCGGGTCAGTGGCCGCCGTCACTACCTTGGCTGCAATAACCCTATCGTCATCATTATCCACGTCTATGCTGTCCAGGAAGGAAATGAGGTCTGCCCTTGCAACACCCCCAGCCTGTGCCACGGTTTCCGCGGTCATAAAGTTGGAGTTTGCGACGATATCATCTTCGTCGTCGTTGAGGATGCCTACCGTCAGGGTGATAGCCGGAGTTGCGCTTGAATCCTCCAGATCATCTGTCGCCAGCATGAAGTCCACCGGCATGCAGCCGGCCGGAAGGATCGCCAGACCTATAAGATCGTCTGCCGCCAATAAAGCGGAGACTTCATACTGTCCCGCACTCACATAGACCTCACCCGCGGAGTGTGGAGATGCGGGCGGCCTGCCTGATTTTACGTTTTCGCTTTCTTTGTAACTCATGCTCTTGTCCTCCTTATCTATTTTTTGTTGTGCCCGCTCTCACTTAGGGTTTCGTGGCCGCTGTGTCGATTGCCATAATCCCGTAATCGAGACCGTTAAAAGTGACCTTCTTCATGCCAAGGATAGACGACGTGCTGATGATAAGCTGGTTGCCGTTATCCCTGGTCTCTTCGTGCCAACCGAACCGGAGTCCGGTACCAGGTGAACCAAACGCTACCACCATGGCCTGCTCACCGAGGAACAGCGAACGAGTGGCTTCTACAGCTCCACCAGCACCATAATCGGTAAACCGGATGCAGGCCTTGTGCTGCTGAAGGACTACGCCGTTGTGCATACCGAGGGATCCGGTGAATATCGGGCTTTTGCGACCTTCCGCAGCCGCAGCCGCTTTCTGCATAGCCAGCCAGCCGGTAGATCCGGTATCCTGCCGCAGCTCATAGACCTGATACCCGTCACCGACCCAAACGTAATGCTCTTCGCCATTGATCTTGATCGGCTGGATCTGCGGTATCACCTGCGTGCCACCACCCATCATCTGAGCATAAGCAACCGCTTTGTCGATCAGGCTGACGGTCATCTTGTTGGTCGCTTCCACGTCCCTCTTGGCCGTACCATTCGCAAAAATGATATGGTTGCTGTCCGGGGAGGTGAACGAGTTTCCGGCAAATCCGGTATAGGATGTGGGGTATACATACTCCGTGTTGGTTCCACGGGCGCCTGACGCATACATGAAGCACAGCTCGTCGAATACCCGTGCCCACCACTCAGACTGACGCTTTCGGGCGACATCTCTGAGTTTGTGAATGGTTCTTTTCCGGGTCATTTTACCGCCGGAGTTGACACCGCCCCTCATCTGATCGATGTAGACGGAATCGCTGTAGAACTGGAGTGCTTCTTCCTTGTTCTCAAGGATGGCGTCTCCTTCTACCGGTTGCATGGTAAGCTGCATGGACAGGTCGAACGAGATGTTCTCGCCTGCGTCGCTTTCCAACTCTGTTAATCTCTGAAGGGGCATGGATGCGGCTTCACCGTCACCCATTAACTTTCTTCCCCAATAACTCTTGCGCGGCGTATCGACAGCCAGGAACGCTGAATATTTTTTGACCGCCTTTGCATCGCCAACACCAATAATAGTTTGACTCATGATTCCTTCCTCCTTCTTGGTTTTTTTGTTACTCCTGTTATGTCCTCTTTCCGGCTGTCGATTTGAACCAGTTGGCTATAATTGAACCATTGGACATTAAAAAAGGCCACTGCCGGGGATTAACCCGATAATGGCCTTTGCTCTCGTATGTTGATTGAGAATTAAGCTATATGTATGTACTTCTTATTTCTTTAGCAGTCCCTCCAGCTTCTTCTTTCCTGCTGTTATCAATTTAAGGGCTTCAATGATCTCCTTATCCCTGGACTCTTCCGGCGTTTCGTGTCTTACAATTAGTCCACCTGAGCTGCATTGTCCCAAGCCAACCGTAAGAGTGGAAACTTCACAGCATTTCTGATGAGTCACTTGTTCTTCCCTTTCCTTGTCTGCTTAGGCTTCGCACAGCCTCCCCGGCCTGCGTTCTGACCGGTGCCACCACCCGTTCCATTCCTTACTGGTTTTCCTTTTTTAGCCATTTGCCTTCTCCTTCATAAGTTTAATTATCTTACCCCACCATCCGCCTATCTCTTCTTTGAAAAGAGAGCCCCAATACACCACACACCTATCGCCTTTTGCGACCTTAAAGTATTGTGGACTATGCCCTCCGGCTTCAGACGCTTCAATCTGGTCTGCAAGCAGCCGAAGGCTTTCTACCTGAACAGGCCACCACTTCTCGTCGTTAACCTCGTCATTCTCTATTATTATAACCATTTTTCTTGCAACCTTAGCCATTGCGTGTCTCCTCCCCACATCCCGCAGAGCACTCGAACTGACCGGCAGCCGTGGCGGTGGTATTTTGTCTTTAATGTCGTGGCCTCCATACAGACCTGGCCAAGCCTCAGAATGTAAATGGTAGGCCTTTATGGACCTGGAGGGATTGGAAATAAGATATCCGGCCCTCATGATCTCGTAAGCGATTCTTCCGTCGCAGCCAAGATGCCCCAGCTCAAAGTCGCTATAAATACCTTGCGGCACACCCTTGAAGATCCAGGCGTCCTGACTCCACGAATGTTTCAGGAATACAGGGCCATTGGGTGTGATGTCCCATCGGGTAAGTACATAACTCTCAGCCGCTTTCATCCTTGCCAGGCACTCCAAACTCTCGTCAAAGAAGATGTCGGAATTTGCAAGTATGTTTATATCATCCGGGTATTGCTCCATAAGCTTAAACCCGTCGTTATATCTGATCCTGGCCCCGATATACTCTCTCTCTATCTTCGGGTGAAGCGGGTGTGTCGGTATCTCAGCGCAATCGACGATCAAGTGGACTGCACTGATAAGGGGATTTGCAAGATTGTGCGCCAGACAAATAAGATTGTCGTTATCCCTTACGTCAGATCCCGTGCTGTACCAGCTTGTGAATAGCCGTATTCCCATCTAATCATCCTCCGAATAAATATACATGCCCCATTCCTCAAATCAGGGAAGTCGTGTAGCAACTCCCAGTTTGGATCTTTCACCAATTCGTGAAACACTTGATTGGTCTTAAAGTCCTTATGGTAGTCGTCCAGGAAGAAGCACTTGACCCTGGGCTCCAGCAGATTAAACTCGCTGTATCCGGTAAAGGAGCCGCCGTCTATCAGGACAGAATCAAATCTGCCCCTGTAGACCTCCAGAAACCCTTGCTTAAACCTGCCAATGCTTTTCTGGTCAGACTGATACCATTCATAAACCAGCTCCCGGGGGAAACACTGCTTGTCTATCTTATTGTAAGGTGACTCCCACACATCGGCGTCAAAGTCCTTCACAAGCCACTGGGCGTTACTAATGCTGCTCATCCCCACCGGTACTGCAAAGTCATGCTCTTTCACCCTTTCGCACAGCGCCTTGAGCCTGTCGTCGTTGGTCTCAAGACAGTAGAGTACCCGTGGATCTTTGAGCCGGATCATCCCCTCAATAAAGCACTGAGTAGAACCGGACCCGTCCCAGGCGCCTATCTCCAGATTGACCCTGAAGTTATATCGTTCCACCGTCTCGGCTATTGCTCGTCCGAACGGATCTTTTAGAGTTATCTCACCCATTTGACTTCATCCTGTAAATCATTGTCTTTGTTTGGCCCCAGTGGCCCTCGATGAGCCTGCTTATCGGCTGGGGGAACTCCGTCTCTGCCTGCAGCTCTCTCCAATGCTGCAATATATTCTCATGGCCGGTGTACCAATCGTTCTTGAACTGGACATCCTTCTCATAATAATAGGCGTAATGCTCAAACCTCTGGAAGAGCAGGATTGTCTTCCCGTTGCCATCTTGCAGCTCAGGTGGTTCGTGAGAGAAAAAGGTGTCTTTTCTCCAGTCCCAAAGCCTGCGGATCGGGTGTGCAAGCCCTTCTCCCCATTCTCCGACGGCCATCAAATCTTTTCCCACATAGCAGTTACAGAGAAACGTCCCTGTCTTCGCGCCCTGTGCTACCAGCTCCTTTTCGGCCGCCTCAATCTCCGCCCTGGTCCATTGCTCGTCTGCATCGATCTCCCACACAAACGCATGATCTGTGAGACTGTTGATCACAGCAGCGGCCGCATTCACCATCTTGGTCTTTGACTGCCACGGTCCAGAAGGCAAAATATGTATGAGGTTCTTATGCCTGGCTTTCAGCTCTTGCAGGTACTCTGTTGTGCCATCGATCGAGCTTCCGTCTTCATTGCTATAGTGCGCTGGCACTCCGGTCTTGCACCAGCTTGTATCTCCGTTGCTCTGGCTCGCCCCTTCCACGACAACCCAATAGTCAAAAGTGTCCAGAAGGAACTCGGCATAATTGTTATGCTTCAGGTGGTGTAACCCGTTTAATATTATGGTAAAGGCGATCCTCATGCTGTCGGCCTCACTATGTTCCAGTTGTTGGTCAGGATGGTTTTTGCCCATTGCCGGTTACTCAAGTGGTCGTAATAGAACTTAGTTTTTGAAGCGCAATCCGGGATAACATCAATGAGGTTGCATAACGAGCTGTCTATGCAGTGTATCTCACGCGCGTGAAGAATGACCTGATACCAGTCGAAGATGTTATAATCGTCAATCGGCTCGAACAACACCTTGTCTGCTATATCCATGGGGATATTGACCCTCGTGCCCGACCGTTCGTGACACAAGACATAGTCAGCGCCATGCTTGGCTACAATCAGCTTATAGAGAGCATCTTCTCTATCCTGCAGTCGTGTCCACCCGATCCCCCACCTTTCGGCCACCGGGACGTCGGCCAGATAGTACTTGGCGTTAATGAAGCTCTGCCAAGTGAGTCTCGTCCTCGTCCACCATTCGTCAACACTGGTGCCCCTGATAATTCCAAAGCTGAGGTCGATGACCTGGTCATATACGCCTTGATGGCTCTCAACCGGGGTACAATAGTCGATGTTTCTAAACAGTCCGTGGAACTTCCTGGGACATAGCCAATCAACCGTACTGCCCTGCCTGAAATACCAGTATGCTATCGGCAGGCAGATAACGATATCTCCGAACTGCCCGGGCTGATGTATGAGTATTCTTTTATTCATCCCTGCAACCCCAATTCTGCGATCTTCTCTATGATGAACCTCGGGTCTACAATATGCACGTCCTTGCTATACTCTAACGACAAGAACCCCTCTTTGTCCGAATAGTCTTTATAGACATCGAAGCATGTAAACCCTTCCAGCTTGCACATTTCTTTGATCTCGTGGTTCATACATTCGTGATATTTCTTCCGGGTCTCGTCGCTCCCCATGTATGGATACTCGAGGTCTTCCTGCGTCTCGTGGCTTGGCGGTGTTACCATGCAAATACAGGTCGTTACACCTAACGCAGCGTAATGCTGCTCGATCATCCGGTTCACTGTCCTTGCATAGCTTTTAACCAGCCCTTGAATCATCTGCCGGTATGAATCATCCTCGTCGAATTTAGATATCTGGCAGCGACAATCAATTTTCCCCAGGCAATAAATAACAGCGTCACCATCCTTGAGGTCGATCTGCTTAAACGCCAGGACATCATAGGCATCGTTCCCGAAAGCGTATAAGGTCAGTGGTCCCAGCCAGCCCGGCACAACACCGGGGATCTCTCCCCATCCTACAACCGCGTGGCTATCTCCGAAGGTATAGATCATCTACCCATAACCTCCCTGTAAAGCGCCTTGATCGTCGGTATCTGGCTCTCCATGGTAAACTCACCCCTTACCTCCAACACCTTCTTCCGGTACTTCTCATTGTCCCCGTATATCTCCGGGATGTCATCCATCGAGTTCACTACAACCCCAATGCCAGTCTGCATCACAAACTCGGCACATTCATCAGCGTTGAGAACGATGATAGGAATACCGGCAGCCATGTATTCGAACAGCTTATTCGGGATAGTGGCGTCATATTGACTGCACGGCTCTACACAACCCACCAGGCCCCAGTCATGCCGGGTCAGCTCTCGGAGCATCAGGTTGTAGGGCAACCGACTGATATAAACGGCACCCGACACCAGGTACTCATACATATACCGGTTGTTCGATGAGTAGATCGTGAATGGTATCCTTGCCTTTGTCAGACTCACAGCAAGCGGCCGGTAGTCCAGATAGGCGAAGGGACCCGGATCAGGAACACCAGCTGGGAACGCAAGTACGCCGCCCTCATAAGCAATACCTCCGGTCCTTGGCATTTCCCCATCAATAAACATCGACTCAAGACACATGCTCTGCACAACTGCCCGTGGCTTGTCCTCCTGGATCCTGTGATAATCCTCTGCGATTTGCATGCACGCCTGTGACGGGAAGATGTACGCATCAGCTACCTTCATAGCCAGATCCTCATCCGGTGTGGATTGTCCGGTACGGATACAGCCCAGGTCGTGACAGTCATAGACCAGCGGTATCTCCGGCCTTATCGACTTGGCCCGGTGTACTATCCAGTCCGGTTCATTGTGGACATGCATCAAATTCATATCCAGATTGCGGAGCTTTGCTTCGAAGGTCTCCCCTGAGTTGAACTTGGTCACTGAAGACAGATGTGCTTCCATCTCCGGACTCGCTATCTTCCGGGTGAAGAAATCAATAGGGACATCTGCGTTCATCAGCGCCAGGCCTTCCTTTACCATTCTGATACATCCATGATCTGATATTGATAATACGCCCAAAACAGCCTCCTTATTTCTTTTTGTCCATCGGTTTCCGGAAGTTTGCGACCTCGCGTGTCGCTTCGGCCTTCTCTTCCTGCTCCTTGGCCATTGCCACCGCTCGTTTACGGGCAGCGGCCAGGCGTTTCGGATCATCCTCGATGATCTTAGCTTCTGCTAAGGTTCTGACATCGTCCTCTTCTCTCCATCGTCGGTCTTCCGCTGTTAGCTTCATGCCCTTTGTTCCCCCTGTAGGCACTTCTTGTATTTGTGCCATGGCCTTACTTTTCCTTTGCATATGCTGCCATATCTGCTTCGGACATCTTACCCATTGCTTCTTCCAGGGCCGCACCTTCCAGTTTATCAAGGTAGGCAAACTTTCCAGCAGAAGAGATATTCTCCTCAGCGGCTCCAACATCCTTCAATGTGAGGGGCGCCTTCCCCTTTGCCTTATCTGCTGCTATCTTTTTGGCTGCTGCAACAAGCCGAATCTTCTGAGCTTCCGGCGTTTCTCCCTTGTTTCGCAGGGGGATCAGATAGGATATCTCCTTATATGCTTTCTTCAGGATATCGTAGTTCCCCATTGTTGCTCCGTCTTCACTCTGCAATATGGTGTTGACCTCTTCAGCAAACAGTTTCCGGATTCTCTCGTCATTGCCAACTTCGGGATGTATGCCTAAGTAATGTTCCTGTGCCCCCACCCATTGAGTCTGTACTGCGCTTTGCTGCATACCGTCAGACACTTTCATCGTGACTTCGAGCGTGGTCTGCTCCTTTTCCAGAACCTTCTCCTCGGCATAGACCGCCTCTTTTAAGGTGTCGTACTCGTCAACATCGATTTTTCCCTCGTCATATTGAGTTTTAATGTCAGCCAGCTTCCCATGTACCGCCTTGACCTCTTCGGTTATCTCAACAATCCGGGCTTGTGCCGTCTCTTTGTCTACCAGGGGAACTGCCTTAACAGTCGTGGAAACGTCGATTACCTCCTCTTCGTCCTCGTCCTGAACTCCCCCTTTGTCCTTATCTGCCTCTTTGGTGGCATCTGCCTCAATCTTGACGCCCTTATCGTCAACCTCTTTAGCAGCAGCAGCCTCTTTTTCTGCGCCAGCATCGCCTTCATCAACCTCTCCAGGCTTTCCAGCGTCTCCAGCCTCTCCCTTGTTGGTGTCGTCAACACTCCCTTTATCATCGGTCTCAAGAAGTCCCTCCTTTTCTTCTTCGCTCAGTCCTGCCAATTCCTCATCAGTGTATTCCATTCTTATTTTCCTCCCTTCGGTGTTTTCTCTGTTTTCATTGTCTGCCTCTCCCCAACCTCGATCTGGTTCAGGGTCTTCGCCTTCTCTATCTGGATCTTGTCTTTACTATCTCCAATCTCTCCCTCGGTCTTGGCCGTCTCTGCCCTGACCTGATCAATCTGCGCTATTGTTTTCTGAGCTTCGGCTTCGGTCTTATCGATGATGGCCTCTTCTTTCTCGAGCAGAAGTTCCTGTGCTGCGTCTGCGATCCTCTTCTTCTTGTCTTCCTCTTCCTGCTGTGCCTTTAGCCTGGCTTGGTTCTCTGGATCATTCGGGTCTGCGTTCGGGTCTTCCTGTCCATTCATGCCCCTGATACGCTGTACCATCTCTTTGCTGAGGCTTTCCGGTATGTCATGAAGCTCTACAATCAAATCCAAGAGGTTAAAAACTACCTCTGGCGGGAGTTTGCCGGCCAAATCAAGCACAGATTCCACCATTGCCTGTCTCAAGGTGGCATTGTAGGCCTGCGTATCAACCACAAAGTCGGCCTTACGCGCCGTTATGTCGTTTATGTTCCCATCCTTGTCAGGGGCATTGACTGTCATAAACTCCTGCTGCCCTCTGTCCCCGGTTATACGGAACGTCTTTTCATCAGGCATAAACTGTTCGATCAACGACAACTCAATCTCTCCGGCCATCTGCACGCCAAATCGGTGATTGTCGAATACCTCCGCTCCTATTACATGGCCTTGGTCCTGCCGTGCCTGTATCGCTCTCCCTGATGTTGCATTGGTCTCTCGCCCCATGTTCTCGTCGGTAACACCACCAACCTTCTGAATAGCAGCAGCGTCTTGCTCCATGAGCATAACGTGTTCTTTTGCAAGTCCAACGTGTTCATCAAAGATGACGCTCGACCCTCGCTTCTTCCTGATAATGCCATCGGGCCGGTGAGCTTCGTCGTAGAAATTATCCCAATCATCCGTAGCGTCATTATCAGCAATAATCCTCTCGCTTGACAGGAGATGCAGCGCCCTTGATCTGCGCTTGTTGAGATCGTCCTGGAGACTAATGAGATTGCGCACAGCTCCATACGGTTCATTTGTGCGTTTCTTCCGATATGCCCACAAGGGAACAAAGGGGAACCGGTTATGGTTGTAGGGAGATTCCGCATCCTGCAAAGGATAAGGCATCCCTTCCGCCCACATCATGCACCTGACAGTCATAAGCAGCGCATCGTAAGTAGACGCATATTCCTTTTCCACCATGTCTGCCATGGGACCGTTCTCAGCGTCATACGGGGTATTGTTGAGCGTTCCGAGGTCTTTTCCGCCCCGGATCATCGTTTTCTTGGCCGGGATTTTATACCAGCACTCTACGAGCCGGATACGGGATCGTTTTGATGTGTGGTAAGTAGCATCATCGTTGTCGCCGTCTCCGCCTTCATTTTCAATCGTTATTTCACTTTCATCTATACCCACTTCCGTATAATCGGTGTACGTCTTTGCAGTCATGGCCGCGGCCTTGAGTGCCGCTGCGTGTTCGGGATACATTGCTATTGCTATATCAAGATCAACTATCTTGGACCTGATCTCAAACCGAGCGTCAGACAAGTCCATCTCAACCGAAAGCGGGTCGTACCACATGCTCCGCCAATCTTCGTATCGGTAATAGGTTGGTTCATCTTCTTCGTCTCCGCGTACTCCCAGCTCGAGCCATCCCAAACCGGAGATAACCTCATCCTTAAACCCCCGTGACCGTGCGAATGGCGCCCGGTTGACATCAGAGTTATATTTCATCAACTGTGTTTTAGCTTCGGCGCCCTTGGTATCGTCCTGAGCCCGAGGAAGGACACTATAATCAATCCTGGTGCGCTTCTCGGTACCAACAGTCCAATCTATGGCCGGCTTAATCCTGTTATCGGTTATTGCCTTTTGCCCGCGAAGCTCCAAAGTCTCTTCATCGTCCGGATCCCACTGGTCGCCATCGTAATTGTCGTGGTCTTTGAGTCGCAGGAGCCTTGATGCACGCTGTCCCGACTTGGCTTCGCGCCACCATTCTTTACACCTGCGGAGTTGAGCAATAGCCTTGGCGCCTTTAAGGGGATCATCCTCTTTCAGCTTGGCTTCTGGATCCACTCCCATGTCTTTGGTGATCTCGTCGTCAGTCGGCCCTTTCTCATGCTTGCCTTCGACGCTATCCCATGCGCTTGTTGCTGTATCCATCGTGTCCACCCTATAGAATTATCAGGCCGCTTTCCGTAAGCTCCGCGCTTCTGCGTTGCCCGTTGATTATAATCTCCGCCTCGCCCACTATCAGACTGTCCGCTTTACTCTTGCTGTCTGGTACTGCATCCATCATCTCTACAATACCGTCCTGTATTACTTCTGCCAGCTCTGCCAGTTGTCGAGTATTCGGGATCCCCAGGTCGAACAGGTCCCACACCTGAAGGCAAATCCCCATCATAAACTGCGCGAAGTCCGGGTTATGCTCTTTGGTGTATCTCCAAAGGTTCTTTTCCTGGATAACAAACCGTTTACGTCTGTTAGATGTCCGGACGTTCTTCGGAGCCAGGACCAAGACTACCTGCTCGTCTCCATCGATCTCCATCAAATCCAAGTATTTTATGACTTGCCCTTTTGCCATCAGTCTCTCCTTAATTCAGATAATCCCGCCAACTGCGTGCCTCTGGATGAGCATTGAGGTATTCCAACTCCGTCTTGATCTCAAACTTATGGTTGCTTACAAACCTTAAAGTCTCGGAAGTCACCAGCCTCCGTGGGCTTAGTACCGGCTTTCCCCCGACAGATCTGAACGTAATCCCCTGTGCGTTCAATACTCTGCGTGCTGATATTGGTGTAATCATCTTATATCGCCATTGCCGATTTCGGCCTGTTCTTGAATCCTGTTGACCCTGTACCAACATTGGGAAGATACCCGCGTGCTCCCGTTCGCAGGCTGTCTGCACCATGAGAGGCGTAATTATGTAAAGGCAACTGCCTAAAGCCTGCCAGCTTCTCGTCCCATTCCCTTTGATACCCATCCAGACAAGTAATAAGCTGGGCACAATTCTCCTCGTCTATCCATGTTGTAGCCAGAAAGCGCCGAGTCTCGTCAATCCCCTCCATCAGGTCGCCACGTTTGACCACCATTGTTTTGGAACCAGGCATCAGTGATTGAAAGACCTCCAGCCGTGATTTGCCGTCTTCCCTGGAATAATCATGCACATTCATGTCATGCGGGAAGAAGTGCGTGCCGTAAACATAGCCCTTCTCCTGCAGCACCTTAACGTAATGGCCCATGGATTCGTTGAAATCCTCGTGATAATCTATCAGCCTGTTCTGCAAGCCAACCCTCTGATGAAATATAATCGCGTTCTCGTCGCCCCGCCCCAGATCCCAAAACGTATTGACGGGGATGTCCATCTCCATCGGGATGATGCCAATCCTCTTTTGCTCCCGCATCCGGGTCATCTCACGGGCGTAATAAGCACCCTTGAGAGCTACATGGAACGGTTCATCCGGTGTCGATGGAAACTCCCGGAGCATCTTATCGCCCTGCTGCCGAGACTTGAGAGCGTACCAGGCACGCTGATTAAGAGTAAACTTCTTGTCAACCTCGCCTTCAATCCGGTCCAGGTACTCCCTTTCTTCTGAGGTGAATGTGACCAGGGCAGCGTCGTGATCAGTCAGGGCATTCTTAGGGTCGGAAAACCACGGGATAAACAGAAACTTGTAATCCATCTGCGTCAGTTCCCGCCCTTCCTTCTGTATGTTTCGAGCCGTTTCACACATATTGAAAAACTCTCCGTGTGCCCCTTCTGCTGTACTCTCTATCCAAACAAACTCCCCGCCATGAATGGCATTAAGGGAACCTGTAATGATCTCTGTTGCCTTGTCGGGGTACTTCGCGCATATCTTACCGAACTCAGAGACATGAAGCCTCTGAACGGTTGCCGATCGCATAGAAACACCAACATAGATGATAGAGCCGTTAGTAAATGCCAGCTCGGTTTTGCTATCTGTCGTGAGCTGAAATTCTTGCTTGAGATAATCAGGCAGATTCTTGTATGGATATTGAATCTTCCTTCTGAATATCTTGCTTGCATCATCCTTATTGTGGCCGATGATCCCCGCCTCAAGGTTCTTCGTAAACAGGCAATCATCAAGCAGACATATATCAATGAACGTCGTGCCACCGAACTGCCGGGCCTTGAGCAAGACATTGAGGAACCATGAGTTTTCCCATAACCATTGTTGGTTATAGTTGCACCGGAAGCGGACTCTCTGGCTGTGCTCGTCAACAATCCAGTAGAGATTATTGATTCGCCACCACTTAGACCCCATAAACTTAGAATAGTCCTTGGATCCCTGCGGGACATCAGGATTATGAAAAGCCATAAGTTCTTCAGTGGATAGCAGCAGGTCATCTTCGCGTTCCTTCTCACCCAACATTGCCCCCCGAAATCGGTTTAGGCGGCATATCGCCGTCGTTCCACAGTTTGCCTGGTATGTAACCAGCCGCTATGTCCGCTATAATCTGTTTCACGCTGACCATGCCGGTCATGTCCTCCGGAATGAGAGGCTCCCCGTCTTTCCCGGTCAGCTCTCCTCGGTCTATCAGCAGCCCGTGATGTTTCATTAACAATTCGATCATCTTCTCAAAGGAGGGGATTGAATACTCCAGGTCATTCTCGCAAAACATCTTGGACCCGTCCACACTCTCAGTAATCTTGTGTTTCTGCTTGATCTTCCTCAACATGATCCGAACTTCGGGCTTGATCTCGTCCAAGGGCAACATCTGGACTTCGCCGCCTTCTACGATTTTGCAGTATTCTATAGGGTCAAGTTCCACTGCCGCCCAAAGCAGATTGACAACCTCATCGCCGGTTCGGTGTACCCTTTTCTCGCGTGCTTCTATCGCTTCTCTTATCGCTTCTTGAATCTGAGGTTTTCTCAGGTTTTCGTAACCGATTGCAGCCGCCGTTTTGGCGGAGTATCCCGCCGCCTTGGCCGCCCTGGTCGAGTTAAAATCATTGATATACTCATCCTTGAACGCCAGTTGCTTCCCTGTCAATTTTTTGACTTTTTCACTCATGCTTACCTCACAACCACAGCAATCAGCGTGACAGCAATAGCCAGCAGGGATAAACCCATCGGGCAAACTATCCACCACAGCCACTTGACCTGTTCTTTTGGACATTGAGCTATATGCGGGACCACGAAGTCATCCCACTTACCCCACAGGGTAGTGGCATTCTTCTCAAGTTGCTTGAGTCTCTCGTCCTGCACCGCTATGGTGTTAATTGCTTCCACAATCGCGTCCAGCTTCTGTTCAATTTTGTCTAATCGCTTCTCATCCATCAGTCTATTCCTCTACAGGTTGAATGCTATTTGTGGGGGATGGTTCTGTAATCGGTCAGCCTGTTCTGAAACAGGTCTATCGTAACCCTCCACCCTCCGGTGGCCAAAGACCTCATACCCGTCATTTGAGCTACTACCGTCAGGGGTTTATCCTCCAAGTCAGGCCCCCTTCTTCAAGGCCATAAAGTCAGCAAATTTCTTGTATCCAAACGAAGAGGCCACGGCTATCCCAAAGGCATATTGATACCAGTCTGGAGTAAACTTGAGGGCATCAAAGCCTTGCTTGACATAATCTGCCATCCCGGGGATGAAACAGAGGATCGCCGGGATAGAGAGTACAACGGTAAAATACTCGTCTTTCCAGCCCGAGTTGTTGATTGATGTATTCTCCCAAGCTATGTCCCCCGCCTGTTGGGTCCTGACCTTCTCGATTTTCGCCTCGGTCGTGGCCTTGGCAATAGCAATATCGCTTTCGAGTTTTACCTTTTTGCGTTCCTGCCAACCGGTAAACATAGATAAGACAGGGCCGGCCACAGCTTTTAAAATGGTAGCGATCATGATCACACCTCCCAGCGATTCCGGATCGTGATCCGGATCTGTCTGTCTCCCCCGGCAAGCTTCATAAACTCATTGAAGCCCTCACCTGGCGAGTTTCTGGATGTCAGCACGGCGGGCTTGCCACCGAGCACTCCGAATTTTTCGGCGATAAGCACGCAGCCGAGGGTATTTGTCAACTTGTTGCCCCAGTGGTTCAGCACATGCGTCCGGCCGGGGATATCCTTGATCTCATACACGCGCCCGTATTTCGGGCTGTTCACCAGCTCGGCGATATACTCGCCCTCCGGGATGCAGGAGATATCCGGCTGATTGTCTCGCCATGGAGGTTCGAGGGTGACGGCAAAGGGGATGCCTTCAAACAGATAGCCACCGAACGATCCGTGGTCGGTATTCGCGATCCTTAAAATTGCAAAATTCTTCATGTCATCCTTCCGTCAACAAAACCAATTAAACCACAAATTTTTAGGCTTGGGGAGGTAAACAAGGGTTAACTATAGTAAACAAGGGTAAACTATAGCGCATAATTTAAGACTTCTCTTGATATTTTGAGTCAAACTCAACCAACTCGTGTCGCAGGAACATCGGCCTCCCTGATTGTGTTCGGCGCAGGGGCAGGTGGTAGTTGCTGATGAATTTCAAGGCGCCAGTCCATGAGCTGATGTCGTACATCTGCTCAAACATCCCCAAGATTGCCTTCCGGCCTATGATCCTGTCACTCACCTTTCAATTCCTTCTCAATTATCACTCGCGCCATTTGTGCCACTGGTCGGCTCTCCTCTTCAGCCCGTTTCTTCAGAGCTTTGTGGGTGTCCTCTTTTAATACGATTGTGATTGGATGCTTTTTCATTTCCCTCTCCCCTTCCCGGAGCAAGCCCTCCGGGTGGCGGTTGGTGGTTAGATAATTTCTTTTTTTTCTTCTTTATGTCCGCCCTTACCATCGCTTATAATCTCTGTCCATGTCACAGTGATTGCCCCTGTGGCTTGGTCAAAATTAGCGGTGTGGCCGTACCCGTTGC
>Ga0222627_1000484_pt1 | contig 17585 bp, 13 predicted proteins | sample AntAcemetageno93_FD_179859 | JGI IMG/M metagenome (GOLD analysis project Ga0222627, IMG submission 179859) | Saline water microbial communities from Ace Lake, Antarctica - #93 | ecosystem: Environmental > Aquatic > Non-marine Saline and Alkaline > Saline | place: Antarctica: Ace Lake | collected... | reverse complement strand
TCCATATCTTGTGGTAAGAAAAAGTGAAGTTTTCCCATATGAACCTTAACTAATATGATAGATAAAGGCATGAATTGATCTGGCAGCCTTGCATGATTTTGACGGATGTACGATGCTACCATCATGCACGTATCCTTGACTCGGAGCTGTTACCAGATACCAAAGAAATCCTGACCATGTTGTTTCATTTCTCAAGTTCAGAATCATTTACTGTGCTGAGATTCCTGAAAGCCAATTTTTCTTGACATAAGCCATTTTTTGTGATTTCATCAATATTTAAGTATTCCCTCCATTAATTCGACGTCAAATCGGAGGTTACCCTATGAGAGAACGCCTCAAACTGTATATGCCTTGCTCCTAATAGGCGATTCCTACCTGTTGGGAGCTTAATCTTCTTCTATATAAAGCCAAACCCATCGTAAGATGGAGACGGAAAGCCACGGGTCTTAATATTCCCCGTTGAGCCTCTTTTAAAGTATCTTGCTTCTGATAGATAGCCGGGCTGCCGAATGTGACATCGTAAAGGTCACTTTAAGGCAGTTCGGCTTTTTTTATTTAACCACGGTAGTAAACCTTATCAAGAGGTGATCCCATGGCAACAAAAGACGTTAAGAGAAAGCTAAGAGCTATCCTGAGCGCCGATGTTCAAGGTTACAGCCGTCTTATGGGTGATGATGAGGTTGGCACTGTAAAGACTATCACCGAATATCGTGAGATATTGACCTCCCTTGTCAACCAATACAACGGCCGGGTGGTCGATTCCCCAGGTGATAATGTTCTGGCTGAGTTTGGTAGTGTTGTGGATGCTGTCCAATGTGCTGTCGAAATCCAGAATATCCTCAAAGCCAAGAATGAAGAGCTACCCGAAAACCGCAGGATGATTTTCAGGATCGGGGTGAACCTCGGGGATGTCATTCAGGAGGGAGACCGGATCTACGGAGACGGGGTCAACATAGCCGCCCGGATCGAGTCATTGGCAGAGGGTGGAGGCATTTGTATCTCAGGAACGGCCTATGACCATATCGAGAACAAGCTGGCCTTAGGCTACAATTTTATTGGGGAGCACTCAGTAAAAAATATCGCAAAGCCGGTAAGGGTTTACAAGGTCCCCATGGAACCAGGGGAGAGAAAAGGAAAAAGGGTGCGAATAAAGAAGTGGCAGTGGACAGCCTTAGCAGGTATTCTTGTCCTTATATTGGCAGTCGGGGCTTGGGCAATCTGGAACTTCTATTTCCGTCCACCACCAATGGAGCCTGCCTCTGTGGAAAAGATGGCGTATCCGCTGCCTGATAAGCCCTCTATCGCGGTCCTGCCATTTGAGAATCTGAGTGACGATCCTTCACAGGAGAACATCGTTGACGGGATAACCGATGCCATCATTACGGGTCTTTCCAAAACTCCAGAAATGTTTGTGATCGCCCGCAATTCGGTCTTCACGTACAAGGGCAAGCCTGTAAAGGTCAAGCAGGTGAGCGAAGAGTTGGGAGTTCGGTATGTCCTGGAAGGTAGTGTTCAAAAGGAAGGGGACCGGCTGCGGATTAATGCACAGCTGATAGATGCAATCAAGGGTCACCACTTGTGGGCGGAAAAATACGACCGGGGTCTGAAAGACCTCTTTGCCCTCCAAGATGAAATCACAATGAAGATTATTCAGTCGCTACAAGTGAAGCTGACGGAGGGCGAGTACGCACGTGTGCTGGCAAAAGGCACGAACAATCTCGAGGCGTATTTAAAATGCCTACAAGCAATTCAGCTTAGCCGTCGCCTTACTAAAGACGATGATCTTCAGGCACGGAAGATATACAAGGAGGCCATTGCTCTGGACCCGAATTATGCAACCCCATATGCGTATATGGGTTCTACTTATCGGAAAGCTGTAACGTATGGATGGAGTAAGTCTCCTAAAGATGATCTTGCCCGTGCAGGAGAGCTGATCCGAAAGGCCATCGAATTGGATAACTCCTTGGGCCTGCCCCACAGATTCTTGGCAGATATTCACAGGGGGAGAAAACAGTGGGACAAGGCCATTGAAGAAATGGAGCGGGGTGTCTCCATCGACCCAAATCCACAGACTATGTATGGTTTGGCATATACGCTATTCATTGTAGGGAGGCATGAGGAATCTATTGCTTTGTTTAAGAAGGCATTCCGTTTGGACCCTCTTCCCCCGGCTATGTACATTTGGCTTCTGGGGAATGCTTATTTCCTTGCAGAGCGGTATGAGGAAGCGCTTGCAGAATATAAACGGGCGCTCCGCAAGGGTGGATTCAGCCCAAAAATGTTGCATCGAGATCTTGCAGCGACTTACGCTATGCTCGGCCAGGAGGATAAAGCACGGCATCATGTCGCTGAAGTGCTTAAGATAGATCCAAAATTCTCTCTTAAGCGTGTTGCTAAGAGAATTCGCAAATTCTACAAAAATGAAGCGGATGCTGATCTCTGGATTAATGCCTATCGCAAGGCAGGGCTACCCGAAAACCCTCTTCTGCCACCTGCACCCGAAAAACCCTCTATCGCAGTCCTCCCTTTTGCCAACATCAGCGGCGACCCTAAGGAAGACTACCTGAGTGACGGGATCACTGAACAGATTATCACTGCTCTGTCCAAGATACCACGGATGTTGGTGATCGCCCGTAATTCGGTCTTTACCTACAAAGGTAAGCCCGTGATGGTCCAGCAGGTCAGCGAGGAATTGGGAGTGCGGTATGTCCTGGAAGGGAGTGTTCAGAAATCGGGAGAGAAACTGCGGATCACAGCCCAGCTCATTGATGCCAAGACAGGGAATCACATATGGGCAGATCGTTATGATCGAGAATTAAGAGATCTGTTTGCTCTCCAAGATGAAATCACGATGAGAATCATTGAAGGGCTAAGGGTTAAGCTAACAGCGGGACAGATTGCTTCTGCTTTAGGAAAAAGCACAAGAAACCTGGAGGCATACCTAAAAGTGATGAAGGGGGCACACCATTTCCAGCGTGTTAAAAGCGATGATAATGAAATAGCACGACAATTTTTTGAAGAAGCAATTGAATTGGACTCCAAATATTCCAGCGCATATATGTTCTTGGGTTGGACCTATAACTGGGAAGCTTTTTTTCGATGGACCAAAAAGCCTGCGAAATCATATGAGAAGGCCGTGGAATTGGCAAAGAAGGCGATTTCCCTTAATGGACAAAACCCCGGTGCTTACGGCTTGCTCGCCAATACGTATGTCAAGACGAGGCAATTTGAGAAGGCGATAGCTGCGGCAAATAAAAGCCTCTCTCTCGAGCCCTCCAACGCCCAAGTAAACTTCCAATATGGCAATGTTTTGTTTAAGGCGGGCAAGGGCAAGGAGGCTATTCCGTTCTTAAAGAAGGCAATACGTTTAAACCCTAAATACCCAGGCTGGTCCCCGTTTATTTTGGGCTGGGCCTATTTCCGGACCGGGCAGAATGAGAAAGCTGTCACGACATTTAGAAAAGATGTCAGTCACAGGCCTAAGTATGCTCTTGCCCATGCTTCTTTGGGGTGCGCCCTTATTGCTGCAGGCAAGTTGGAAGAAGCTATTGCGATGTTTGAGCAGGCGTTGAATCTGAGCCCGGATGGTCCAAGTTGGTGCATTGGCGATTTAGCCATTGCCCGCCTTGGGGCCGAAAAGCCAGAGGAGTCATTCACAACAATGCAGGACTTGGTCAGTCGTCGCCCTGATGATGCTGATGCTTACCGTTGTTTGTCACAAGTTCTACTCTTTGAAGGGAAGTATCAGGAAGCGCTTTCGATGGCAAAAAAGGCAGTAAGTCTTGAGGAAATGAATCCCAGTACTGCGCTCGATGCCCTTTATTATATGACTTTGGGTTCTTCATATCTCATGATGAGGCAGTATGAGGAAGCGATTGCAGCATTCAAGAAAGCGATCGACAGCTGCTCCGAATGTATATATAGCCACATTGGTCTGACAGCATCTTACAGTCTGGCAGGCCGTATGGAAGACGCCCGTGCTCAAGCCGCTGAGGTTCTTAAAATAAATCCTAAAATCACTTTGGAGGATATAGCTGAGAACGGTTATTATAATTACAAGAGGGCCGACAAGGACCGCTTTATCAATGCTCTTCGCAAGGCAGGCTTGAAGTAAGACAAATACGAGACTTAGGGGAATGAAGACCGTAGGGAAGCCATGTTCTGTAAAACAGTTTCATGCTTGAAAAACTAAGGAAGATAGTCGAGATTTTCCGATATTTTGGGGATCTTCCGATGCTATGATACCTATATAAAGTGCGCGTTGGATTTTCCAGGCAAAAAGGCTAACTTACATCTCCCACTCTTGAATATTTTTGCCGGATGTGCCATGCTGGGTTCATGCACGTAACATAGCATTCTAAACCAGTTAGACTTATTGCTGTTCGGACATGCAAACTTCAATCCAGCTGTTGTGATAAATTTATGTGGTAGTGTCAATTTTGGCCAATATGAGACTCTGACATTTGCAGGTCATCAATACCCTCTCGTGCTTTCCATGGAATGACGAAATCTCTCATTTTTGGGACACAACCCAAAAGGGTCGACGCCCTATCCTATACGGGTTTATCCCGGCGCTTTCCGAATGTCCCCTTCTCCCACAAGGGCATTTTCTTGACATAAGGACTCTCAGTATAGTATCAAATTACTAATTTATCCTAAATTCACGGATATTCTTACAGTTAATGCCCCCATTTTGACAAACTCTTGCACAAGAAGGAGAGAGCATGAATACAAAACTTGGATTAAGTGTTCTAACGGCAATTTTTTTGTTTCTGTTTTCTGTGTCATTTCTCGCTGTTTCTGGGGCTGCCGCGCCTGGAAAGGCTGATAAGGAGAGTATCCTGGAGGCCTACGGCAAACTGCCGCTCTATTTTATTGAAAACAAGGGACAGCTTGATCCCAGGGTCAGGTTTTATGTCAAGACATCCGGGCAGACCCTCTATTTTACAGATGAGGGGATCGTATTTGACCTTCTTCGCGGAGAAAAAGCTACCGAAAAGGGCACAGAGGGCGCACAAAAAGGCCGTCAAACCACAGCTGTAAAAACAGAACGGCTGGTGTTCAACTTGCGGTTTGAAAATGCCCGGAAAGGGGGCATGATAGAGGGCCTGGACCGTCAGGACGCCGGGATCAACTATTTTGTCGGCAATGACAGGAGCAAGTGGAAGAGAGGCGTTCCCACCTATAAGGGTGTCATCTATCAAGGGGTCTATAAAGGGGTAGACCTGAAAGTATTTGGAAACGGCAGTGACATCGAGTATGAATTTATTGTCAATCCGGGGGGGAATCCCGACGATATTTTATTGACCTATAATGGAATAGAAGGGCTCTCCACAAACGGGGAAGGGGAACTTCTGATAGCGACCGCCTTTGGGGAACTCAAGGAGACGAGACCCTATATTTATCAGGAGATTGAAGGAGAAAGGGCTGTGGATGGAAGCTTTGAGATCCGGAGCCCGGCCGGTCAATCCCAAACCGGAAGATTTTCATACGGCTTCCAGGTCAGCTCCTACAACCTCTCCTACCCTCTTATCATTGATCCCGCGCTTACCTATTCCACCTATCTTGGGGGAAGCCGTCCTGATGTAGGAATGGGGATTGCTTTAGACAGCGCAGGAAACGTCTATGTTGTTGGAAAAACCCAGTCCACCGACTTTCCCACAAAAAATCCGTATCAGGGAACCAGCGCTAGTAGTGTTGATGCCTTCATAAGCAAACTTTCCTCATCGGGAAACGAGCTTATATATTCCACCTATCTTGGAGGAAACCATGATGATATAGGATATGGAATAGCCGTAGACGCCTCAGGAAACGCCTACGTCACGGGAAAGACGAAGTCTACCGACTTTCCTTTAGAAAATCCGTTTCAGGATACCATTGTCTCGGGTTACTACTTTAATGATGTCTTTGTAACCAAACTTTCCTCATCGGGAAGCGCCCTCATATATTCCACCTATCTTGGGGGAAGCCACAACGATATTGGATATGGAATTGTCGTAGACGCCTCAGGAAGCGCCTATGTCACGGGATATACCAACTCCACCGACTTTCCCACGGAACACCCGTATCAGGAAGCCAAGACCGGTGGCCCTGATGCCTTCATAACCAAACTTACCTTTTCGGGAAACGGCCTTACGTATTCCACCTATCTTGGAGGAGACGATCATGATTCAGGATATGGAATAGCCGTAGACAGCTCAGGAAGCGCCTATGTCATTGGAGTTACCCACTCTACCGATTTTCCCACAAAAGACCCGTATCAGGCTACTAGCGCCGGTGAAAGGGATGCCTTCATAACCAAACTTTCCTCATCGGGAAGCGACCTTATATATTCCACCTATCTTGGAGGAGACGGTTATGATTCAGGATATGGAATAGCCGTAGACAGCTCGGGAAACGCCTATGTTACGGGAAGTACCGACTCCACCGACTTCCCCACAAAAAACCCGTATCAGGGAATCGAGGGTACGTACCCTGATGCCTTCATAACCAAACTTTCCTCATCGGGAAGCGACCTTATATATTCCACCTATCTTGGGGGAATTGGTATCGACACAGGAGATGCCATAGCCGTAGACGGCTCAGGAAACGCCTATGTCACTGGAAATACCAAGTCCACCGATTTTCCCACAAAAAACCCGTATCAGGCTACCTTGGCCGGTGAATGGGATGCCTTCATAACCAAACTTTCGTCATCGGGAAGCGACCTTGCGTATTCCACCTATCTTGGGGGAAGCAGTTACGATTATGGAAATGGCATAGCCGTAGACGGCTCAGGAAATGTCTATATCACGGGAGATACCTCTTCCACCGATTTTCCCACGGAAAACCCGTATCAGGGGACCAAGGCCGATTGGAGTGATGCCTTTGTTTCAAAGCTGAGTGATGCCACCTCCCCAACGATATACGTAAGTCTTAGCGGAGATTGTGCGGATAAAACCCCATGCTACGATTCAATACAAGAGGCAATCGATGAAGTAAACACCGGGTTACTCATCTCGATAGCCCAGGGAACTTACGATGAATCCATTGTTTTGAACGAACCAAAGGTCCTAACCCTTTCGGGTGGATGGGATTCTTCATTCACAGCGAGATCATCAACATCATCGATAAACTCAATGACTATAACCGATGGAACTATTATCATCGACGAATTGACAATTGAATAACTATTTAACAACGGTCTGGAGTACTTAATCATATTAAGGCAAGCAGTTTTCATGCATTGAGACACACCTACAAGGAGAAACGGCATTGCGGGCTCCTGAAAAAATAATCCGATGAATAAAGGGAATAATATATAGCATGCCACAATCCAAAGGAAAGGTGAATTTATTATGAAAGGATTAATTATTGGCTTTCTGACACTTGCTACCGTGTTTTTCAACAGTTGTGCACCTTCTTGGTACTCCTACAAGAATGTTCGCTATGACACACGTGAAGAAGCACTTCAGGCCCAAAAAGATTTCCTGTCTCAAATTTCAAAAAAAATTCCTCCTATAAAAAACACAACTCAGTATGGGAAGGCACTGGTAGTGTTGCCTTCCCGGGACACAGTTAGGGACCGTGGAATTAGCGGACTAACCCGTGATCAGGTCCGTGACCCTGCTAACAAAGCTACGGTTGATTTTATCGTAAAAACATCCATGGTGCATGGTCAATTTATGGGAGAGTTGTTAACTAATTCGGGCATTTTTGAGGATGTACAGATTGCAGAAGCACTATATCCTGGGGAAACTGCTTATGAAAAGCGGCTTTCTTATGATGGGGTTATATACATAAAACTTCAGGGCAATGGAAAGAAAGAAATATGCCTTGTCACGCCAAATTCCAATAAAGAAAGTCTCCTTTTTATAAAGAACGCCCTACCTTTAGATGAATCTGGATTTCGATTTTGGCTTAAGAAAATAGACAAAGCGATGGAACAACAGAAGAGGGTTGCGCCAGTTAGCGATGCTAAAACAGCCAATGTAAAACTAAAAAATGCAATGGAAACGGAACGGTCACCGGCTGATGAAAAAGAAAGCGAGACTGAGAATTACATTTCCGGAGAAACAGAAAGCGAATCAGCAGGCGGAGGGCAGAAAAATGTAGGCTATTATATAGGATTCAATCCATTTTCATATGACGGCATGCACAGTACAGAACTAGGCCAGGGTCATATCGTAGCTATACATAATTTCCCTGACAGAAGAGAGCGCTCCGAAAAAGGCGACACACATATAGGAACAATCTATGGCGTTGTTTACCATAATGCTCTGTTTCAAATATACAGCGCACAACCCGTGAGCAATGACATCATAGATGCCATGGAAACATTGTTCATGGCAAATAGTTTTCAAGTTAAGAAATATGCAGAAGGTGCCCAAACCAATTTAGACGAAAGGTTTCAGGTTCGAGGACAAATCAATAAACTATGGGTTGGCTGCTTCCATGATGCAGAAGCTACAGTTGATATCGACGCTGAGATATATGATACAAAAGAGAAGAAAATTATCTGGACTGGAAAAATTGCCTCTCAGGAAACAATAGATCCCAAAAGCATGTTTCTTGTTCCTTTTCTCAATAAAACCCTTGGGAACGCCTTTAACAAAGGTTGGAATAATCAGGGTATACGTGCAGCCTTTAAAGATTTGCCTAAAGAGGCAGCTTTGAAGTCGTCAATTCTGAAACTCAACAAGGAAACAAAAGTTAGTCCAAATGATGCCTTAACCTATTTGAAGTTAGGGATTGGGTATTATGATATTGGCAAATATAAGGAAGCAATAAAGGCTTTGAAACAGTCGATACAAATTCAGCCTGGTAATGCGAGGGCTCATTATTATATGGGGCTTAATTATTTAGTTGAAGGGAATAAAGATGCGGCAGTAGCACAATATGATATATTGAAAGAACTTGATGAAAATTATGCTAAAAAGCTATTTATGGACATTTATGAATAGAAAGATTGCGTCTCCCATAACCCAAGAGCAATTTGCTTCTGAAAGTTCAATATTGATGTTTTGTATAAGTAGGCGCACTCAACCGTAATCTACAGCTTATGCTGTATAAGTCTCTAACTGACAATTTAAAGGGAGGCATAACTTGAAAATTAAACTGTTATTTGTATTACTCGCTTCTGTCTTGCTTTACGGTTTCACTCATGAGGGTCCTGTCACAAAATACCCAATAAATCATGACAAAATAAGGAAGTTTGCTGCCACCCAATTTGGCGGAGCCAAAAAGATCACCCTAATAAATGCACAGACCTCTACGCAAGACTTCTTGATTGCTGTGAAATCTGGAAGGGTAGTTATTACTACTGATACAGAATCTTCAGCATTTGTTCCTGGAGGCGAAACTGGTCCAATGTCAGAAGAAGAGTTGGAAGAATTAGTCGGAAATCTCAGATCCTGGACGAATACTGCAATGTCTCTGTTGAAAGAAGAATTGGAAAAGAAGGGCTTTACAGTTACTAAAGATGCTCCTAAAGAACTAAAATTGTGGGTTACTCCCAAGATTGATGTGGAAACTATAGCCAACTTCCTTTTTACATGTAGGTTATTTATCAAAGCAGAAACAGGTGATGGATATATAGTAGAATACGAAGGAAACAATCTCTCTCTAGATCATCTCCATAACATTTTTGGAGGTGCCGTAGGGTTGGCAGTTGAAGACCTCTTGAACGACGATGAAATCCTGGCTTATCTAGGGGCACCAAAATCGAGCCCTGCCCTACATGCCAAAAATGGCACTGGATCAGCAAAACGCAAAATAAAGGCGGGAAATAGGAAAGCCTGGTCGGTAGCTGAAGTTGGAGAATTTTTTGGTGTTCCGGAGTCGACTGTCAGGCGATGGATTGTAGATCGAGAGTTGAGAGCAACTAAATTGGGATCAACCTGGCTAATACCGAATTCTGAGGTTGAGAGGATATCTAACCCGTCTAAACAAACCTTATCAAAAGAGGTTCGACTTTCAAAGGAGACAGAGTCTAATCAACCCGACCCTAGAGAATGGCTGCGAAAATTACGTCATCTGAAAGCTATAGGGCTGCTTTCACAGGAAGAATATGCAGAGGAAGAAGCGAAATTACGGAAGGCAGGACGAATTTAGCGTTGATACCCTCAATAATGATCTGCTTGAGTGAAACTGCGAAAAATACTTCGATTAGGAGGCAGTGATAGTGAAACGTCATTCATCTCATTTGTATTTAAATTTGGAAGGAGAATTAGCTTGAGAAAATATTCAATTATTCTCTTGGTTATAGCAGGTTTTTTGTGTTCTGGTTTCCGGCATACAGGCCCTCTCAAAACCTACCCTACAAATCCGAAAAATATGGAGAATTTCAATACTGCTAAATTCAAGAAAGGGCAAAAGATAAGACTTGTTAACGCCCAAACGTCAACTACGGATTTCTTAATTGTTAAGGAACCGAAAGGGAATCAGGTAGCGAAAAACATTTGGACTACTATTTGGATGAATACACCTTTTGTTTCAATCGCAGAACTTCCATAGCACGGGGCCTGTTATTTTATCGTCTCTTAGAGCAAGCTGTATGTGAGGCGCCTGTGCCGTACAGAGAAATTGTCCATAATAAACAGTAAGCGTCGGGCAGTCACCGAACGCCAGTGAAATGGATAGCCCGGTTCGGAAAAACCCTGCGTGGAGTCACGCTATAAGAATAAATACTGATAAAATAGAAACCAATCTGATGTCAAGGAAAATCGACTTTCAAGAATCTTCGAGCTCTTCAAAATTGAAGAGGGATGTTCCTCCTATCCTTTGTCGGAACAGGGGATAATTCACGGAAGAAAACTTTGATGCAACACCATGTCCTGTCAAGGCAGGTAGGAAGCCAAACCGAAGAATGGCATTTTCACATCTTTCAGGAAAGTCACAGTTAAGTATAGATTTGAAGCTTGGGAGATCCTGAAAGAAATTTTTGTACTTCATAAGGATAGAGTTAAGGGTTAGTTGATTCGTTAGGGAAAGAGAGCTCTAATATAGGAGGGTCTTCTAATGCCCGTCGCAGAATATTCTGAAAGGCCTTGTCGTCTTCATCGTTCACTCCATATTGCTTGAAACGCTTCAAGTAAAAGGCGACATAACGACATTGGGTGTGATAGCCCGTGAAAAAGAGACGGTGCCTTCCAATAGTTGTTTTTCTAATTTCTCGTAAATCTGGAGGCATTCGCTTTATATGGCAACTGGTTAAATCCAGTGCACCGCTGATATCAGTTTTTGCCTCATCAGCTAAACGGAAAACCCTTTTTTTTAATTTCTTTCTTTTTTTTGCATCGCCAAGGGCGGTTAGTTGGGCGTCAACGGTTTGGTTGATCGAGATTGAGCACATAGTTGGACTCCTGATCAGCGAGACCTTGTCTCAGTTCATCTAAAAAAACTTGATCTTGCGCCAGATCCTCATCCATTACCGCATCAATATCGATACCAGCAGTATTGAATTGGGCAATTCTTCTCAAAAAAGAAATAGCTCCGTTGATTTGTGCGAATGAAAAGGTTGGCAACTCTTTCTTGATGTCTTCGTAGTCAATTAATTCATCGAGAATTTCAACGAATTCGTATAAGGGTACAACTCGCCCAAGGTTATCTTTCAGTGTGGGACAGAAGTAGAATTCCGGACTCAGTTCGACATGGGAACCTGTAGTCTCGCTGGCTTTTACAAATAGATCTAATACACCCGGAACTAACTGGGCATAAACGGTTGTTTCTACGATCATTTTTACCTGCCCAACGACCTCTGACTTCATTTGGGAAGTGTCATAAAGATTAAATTGATCTCCAAAAGGCACCGTTATTCCACTTATTTCACCAAAATCATTCATTTTTTTCATCCTTAGGCTTTAGGCCAAAAAATTGTTGCCCTTCTAATGTCAAGTGATCCATGGGTTGTTCAGGAATTTCCCCAAAGGTTTTTTCATAGGACTTGATAGTTCGCAACATTGTGTTAGCAAGACGCTTTGCGTGCGGCAAACTAAGATAAATCTTTGCATTACCTACGCCTTTGAGGTGGTCAACGTCTTTTCGCTCTCCAAAATGAAGAATCGCTTCTTCAGGCGTAAAAGTAATACGGCACAAGTTGGCGTAGCAACTGAACTGACGGGGGCCATCTTCTATTTTTATTTCCGCTTTTGGATCAGACGGCTTATTCATAGGTCTTGCCTCCTGTAAATCCTCTTACTGCATTTGCTGTATACACATCTTATTAATGATACAGGGTTTTTCTATTTATTGTCAATAAAAATATAGGGGTTATTCCTCTCCATCCTCTTCATATTTCTTGAGAAGGTCCTGAATGGCTTCTTCAATGAGCGTGGATATCGGTGATTCAGCGTCTACGCTGAGATGTTTCAAGGCTTTCAAAACATCATTATCAATCCTCGTTGCGAACATTTTTTTCTCGGCCATGCAGACCTTTTATCAAAAAAATGTGGCGAAGCAAAGAAAAAAGATTGACAGCCAGCAATTTAACATAATAGACTATTTATATGTTAACAATATAGGTTGTTATCTATTAAACCTCCAAACCACGGACAATGAAAAACCGAATAACCATTTTGCGCTCAAGATACCTCGTGCGGCGACGTGCGGGGCCGGTTGTCTATGCCGGGGAGATGTCTTGAGCGTTTTCTTTTGGCTCAAAGGCCAAGAAAGGAGGGATTTTTATGGGAATGATTTACAAACGTGGCAATATGTATTGGATCAAGTATTATCGCAATGGGAAGCCTTACAGGGAATCAACCAAGAGCAAGAAAGAGGCAGACGCCAAGAGGTTACTCAAGAAAAGGGAAGGGGAAATCTCAGAAGGGAAGTTGCCAGGGTTTTACTTTGACAAGGTAAAGTTTGATGAACTGGCAGGGGGCCTCATAAGGGATTACCGGATCAATCAAAAGAAGTCTCTTGTAAGGGCCGAAAGGAGTGTAAGTCACCTGAAGCAACGATTTGAAGGGGCGAAGGCTACCCAAATCACAACATCAGAGATTATGATGTACATTGAAAATCGTCTTGAAGAAGGTGCCGCAAATGCTACCGTCAATCGTGAACTGGCAGCACTGAAACGTATGTTGAACCTGGGAGCAAGACAGACCCCGCCAAAGGTTGACCGTGTGCCTTATATCCCAATGCTGAAGGAGAATAACACCCGCAAGGGGTTCTTTGAGCATGTGGGATATTTAGAACTGAAAAAGGCTTTGCCCGAATACGTTAAACCAATAGTGACCTTTGGTTATAAATTCGGATGGCGTTTAAGTTAAATTATAGAACTTACCTGGGATAGGGTGGATCTCAAAAATGGCATTGTTAGAAAGGAGCCGGGTGAAACGAAAAACGATGAAGCAAGGACGGTCGATCTCGATGAAGAGCTGAAGGGGATCTTTAAAAAGCTCTTTACAGAGAGGAGGTTAGATACCTCAAATGTTTTTTTAAGGGACGGGGAGCCCATAAGAGGTTTCAGAAAGGCATGGCTGAAGGCTTGTAAAGATGCAAAGCTTAAAGGCATGCTTTTTCATGACCTTAGAAGGACCGCTGTGAGAAATATGGTCAGATCAGGTATTCCTGAAGGCGTAGCTATGAAAATCAGCGGCCACAAGACAAGGAGCGTTTTTGATCGATATAATATTGTGTCCGATAGGGATTTGAAACTGGCTACCCAAAAGCAGGAGGCATATCTTTCTGAGCAAGAAAAAAATTCCACGGGCTCAGTCTTGGGCACAATCCAGAATTTCAACGAAAAAGGGGCTAACCGTCGCCATGGCTAACCCCTTAATCATATTGAGATTTACTGGTGCCGAGACGCAGAATTGAACTGCGGACACGGGGATTTTCAGTCCCCTGCTCTACCGACTGAGCTATCTCGGCACAAAAATTATAATATAGCAGTGGCCTGTCGGCAGGTCAAGGCCAAATTTAGATCAAGGGGTTTTTTCGTCGGGCTTTTCCACTTCAAGATCAAGTTCCAGAGGTTCAAGCTCTAATTCGATCATAGGCTCCTGCCCTTTTGCTTGACCGAGGGCTTCTTCTCCCGCAAAGACATCTGGTGCTTTTTCTGATTCGTCATCAAATTTTATATCTGCCATTCTCTCCTCTAAGGCCTCGGGGCCCAATAAGTCATCTTTTTTGGATTCGGCTTCCTCGGAATTGAGGAGGTCCATGTCAAAAATAATCTCGTCGTCTATTTTCTGTTCTGGTTCCGCTTGTGTGGGATCAGATTCGATTTGTATTGGTACAGGTTCATCATCGGAAAGATCATCAAGGGAAATCAATAATTCTTCAGGGACGTCATCCATTGCTTCCTCTGCCAATGGGGGCTGACCATCTCCTGTCGTATCACTCGGAATGTCAGGGTATGCATTCAAAGGGTCCAGCGGAGAGAGGGCTCTCGGCTCGTAGGAAGGGAGATCCATCAGATCCCTCTCATGGGTGAGGTCTTTTCCACATTTTGGACAGGCATCGTTGTAGTCAAAGCTTATAAAACTGCATTTAGGGCATTTCATTTAAAGCTCCTTGAAGTATTGATTCGATGTTTTTACAGATCTCGTTAACTACTCAACCACTTAACGAGGTCTGTCTTAAGGAATTCTGTTCTGTCATTTTGCGGAGTGTTGGTGACGAGAAACCTTTTTGCACTTCATTAAGGCATTTCTGGCCAATCGGTCGCAACGCTCATTTTCCGGATGTCCTTGGTGCCCTTTTACCCAGTTCCACTCGATCTGGTGCGGTTTGCTCAAATCCAAGATCTTTTCCCAAAGATCCCTATTCATCACAGGCCTTTTCTTGGAATTTATCCAATTGTGCCTGATCCATCGGGGTACCCATTCTGTTATTCCTTTCATCACATATTTTGAGTCGGTGTAGAGATTCACCCTGCACGATCGTTTTAGGTGCCGGAGGGCCTCAATAACGGCCATCATTTCCATACGATTGTTGGTGGTGTCGGGCGCGTATCCGGAGATTTCTTTTGTGATCTCGCCGTATCTCAGCAAGGACCCGTAACCGCCCGGGCCTGGATTGCCACTGCACGCTCCATCTGTAAAGATCTCAACTATTTTGGTTTTTTCACCGGCCATTTTTTTTGCCACAGAGGCTCAGAGGGAAATAAAAAGGTTTTAAGACTAATTACTTTAGGGACGCAGATTTCCGCAGATAACCGCAGATAACTAAAAATAACAAATCAGAGATAATCTGCGTTCATCAGCGTCCAAATTCTTTTTTTAAGTAGTATTCTTAGCAAGGTGCTAATCCACTATTTCATGATCCAGTTTGTAGCAAAGTATGTCCAACATTACTGTAAAGTCAATGTTTTGAACTAAACAGCATTCAGGAACACTAATCCTCGTGGGGGAGAAATTTAGAATCGCATTTACACTGGCTTTCAGAAAAAGATTTGCGACCGATTGAGCCGCAGAGGGGGGCGTAGAGATAACACCAATCTCTATATCTAATTCTTCGATTGCCGAATCTAACCCCCTGATATCTCGCACTTTAAGACCAGAGGGAAGAACCTTTCCGATTTTGTCAGGGGCATTGTCAAAGGCGGCCACGCATTTGAAGCCTCTTGCAGGGAAATTGTGGTGTTGTAAGAGGGCTGACCCTAAATTCCCGATACCCACAATACCCAGATTCCAGTCGCGGTTTATAGCCAATATCTTCTTGATCTGGGCCTGAAGATCTATCACATCGTAGCCTACGCCTCTAACACCGAATTCGCCGAAATATCCAAGGTCCTTTCTCACCTGAGCCGGATTACCTTGGCATAACCATGCCAGTTTATCCGAAGAAACCATACGATATCCATCGAATTCTAACAGCTCAAGCTGCCTGTAATACATTGAGAGCCTGGTAATAGTGGCCTCGGGTATTTTTTCTGATTTTGCCATTTTTTATTTTACACTGCTACGGATATTTTTATTATATTATAGAGCACTTGGAGATTCAAGAAACTTTACGGCGGAGTTTATTAATTTGGAATTTCAGCCTCTAATTCCATCAGGGATAGGCCTGCCGTAAAAATTATAATGACAATATTTTTCTTATACCATATAAATTAAGTATGCGAAATCCTAACTTTGATATTAAGCCATCGAAAAATAATAGATCTTTTAAGGGAGATCAACCCCAAATTTCTTCGGATGAGGATGCCCCTATAGCGGAGAACCTTTTAGTCGCCTGCGGTGAAGTATCGAGCGAGCGCTATCAGGCCTTCATAGAGAACATTGAAGATGGGGTTTATGAGGTGGATATACATGGCAATTTCCTATACTTCAACCAGTCCCTTTGCAAGCTGTTTGGATATCCGAAAGAGGAGATACAGTTTCAGAATTTTTCGAAGTTTATGACGGAGGAATATGCAAAGCAGGCGTTTGAGAACTTTAACAGGATCTATGAAACCGGTCACGGCTTCTCAGACCTGATTTGGCAAATCAAAGACAAGAAAGGTGAAACGAGGATTATTGAGTTTTCTGCCAACCAGATTACCGATCAGGATGGTAAGATTATAGGTTTTCGAGGTATCGCCCGTGATATTACAAACAAATTCAGGACTCAGCGAGCTCTTAGGAAGTCGGAAAGACGACTCCGGACACTTCTTGATTTTGTTCCTCATCCCATAGTGGTGTTTACCTTAGATGGGTGTGTTACCTATCTCAATCCCGCATTTACGAAAATCTTCGGATGGACTTTCGATGAACTGGAAGGAAAGAGGATCCCTTATATTCCTCCCGGTTTCGAAGAAGAGACGAGTGAAAATATCAGAAAACTCTTCGAAGATGGAATTATACTGCGCCATGAGACTCAAAGACTCACCAAAGATGGTCGGATTTTAGATGTGGCTTTCAGGGCCGCTGTTTTTTCAGAGAACGAGGGTGAGCCCTCGGGGGAGTTGGTTCTCTTAAGAGACATCACTCATCTGAAAAGAATTGAGAGAAACAACGAGGCTTTGCTGCGGACAAGCATGGCCCTCCCTGAATATCCTGATTTGGATGATCTATTGGGATATATCAGCACCGAGGTCAAGCAACTTTTAGGGACCGAGGGCGCTCTGGTTATATTCTTAGACAAAGAAAAAAATGAACTCTTTTTCAAGTCCGGCGCCCACGACGATTTGGCGATAGAGAAGAGGATGAGGGAGGTCCGTTTTTCTGCTGCCAAAGGTGTTTCAGGCAAGGTCGTACGCACAGGCGAGCCGGTCATGGTTGCTGATACATCTAAAGACCCTGATTTTTACTCAGTAGTGGACACACAGGTAGGGTTCAAGACTAAGAATCTGTTAGACGTACCCCTAAGAAGTGGTGATCAAATCATCGGGGTCCTGTGTGTGATGAACAAAAAACGAGGGACCTTTGATGAGACAGACGTCGAACTTCTGAATATGATCTCAGGGACAGTGGCCCTTTCCATTGAGAATGCTCGGGTTTCAAGCGAGATAAAGGAGGCCTACAACGAGGTTGCGAGCCTGAACCGAGCCAAAGACAAGGTCATAAATCATCTCTCCCACGAATTGAGAACGCCTCTTGCAGTGCTTGGAGCTTCCTTGAGCATCTTGGGAAAAAGGCTTGCTTCTCTACCATTAGAGGTCTATGAACCCACCATTG
>Ga0222627_1000483_pt1 | contig 17619 bp, 11 predicted proteins | sample AntAcemetageno93_FD_179859 | JGI IMG/M metagenome (GOLD analysis project Ga0222627, IMG submission 179859) | Saline water microbial communities from Ace Lake, Antarctica - #93 | ecosystem: Environmental > Aquatic > Non-marine Saline and Alkaline > Saline | place: Antarctica: Ace Lake | collected... | reverse complement strand
AACTTTGAATGCTACTGGTGCGACAAAGACGCAAAGTCCTGGAATTACGAGTAGATTGAAGAGTGCCGACCCGGCAATGGTTCCGATTCCTACGTCGAATTGTTTGAAGAAAATCACAGCGTATAGTGCGACGAGAAGTTCTGGGAGAGAGCTAGATACAGCATCAAATGTTGCACCTTTTACATCTCGGGGGAGACGGAAGTAGTCTCCTAGGTTGGAAGAGGTGGTGGCAAATTTTTTTCCAGCAAAATAGATAACAATGCTCGATATGAGAATTATTCCCAGGGCGATTAATATATTCATTTTAAGAATTTATAACACTCGTACTGTACAGGTGTAACATTCCTTTAGTAAAGAAAAAAATCTGTCATAAGGGTGTTTTTGTTATGGAAGACTATTCGGTCTCCTTTTGTTAATTTACATAAAATAAGTATAATAAATGAAAAGCTTTGTGTTTTCACTTTATGCCCAACTTCATCTTTATTCTTCTCGCCTTTCTCCTCGGAATCATCTGTTTCGGGTTAATTTATTTTTTATTCAAACTTATAAGAACAAAAGTTCCCTACGTCCCAACCTCCAAAAAAGTAGCCAAAAAAATGATAGAACTAGGAAAACTTGATCCATCAAAAACAGTTTATGAGCTCGGTTGTGGAGATGGAAGGGTGCTTTTTTGGGCAGAAAAAAGTTGCGGCAATCTCATCGGATATGAACTTATTGAGCCATTAGTTTATTGGGCAAGACTGAGAAATTTTTTGAGAAAGGGGAATATCCAATTCCATTTACAAGATTTTTTTAAAGCCGATACTGATGATGCGGATGTCATTCTTTGTTATCTTTTCCCGGGGGTCATGGAACGGTTTTTTGAAGAGAAGTATCCGAGACTAAAAAAAGGAACGCTCATTGTTTCTCATGGATTCCCAATGCGAAGCTTGAAGCATAAGAAAAAAGAAATAGTTGGACGAGCAAAGATATGGGTTTATGAAAAGTGAGATGATTCTCTTTAATTTGAGTTCGAACTTCGAACTCTGTTTTATAAAGTTTTCAAAACCTCAGCAATTGCATCAGCATTAATCTTCGCGTGAGCGTACAACTCTGCTGGTTTCCCAGAAAGCTCATACTCCGTCACTGCTAAGGTCGCGATACATTCAGCTTTGATTTTCTTATCCTGAATCTCTTTTGCAATGGCAGTAGCGAGTCCAGAATATGGATTGTGATCCTCAACAGTTATGAATTTTCCTGTTTTCTTGAGTGATTTGGCAACCGTGTCGTCTAATTTTTTGATACTGCTCACAATTACAATCTCGGCATCGACTCCCGTTTCTTCTTTCGCCTTCAACGCTTCGTGCACACATGGTCCTGTCGCGACAATAGTTATCTTTTCTCCAGAACGGAGAACATCACATTTTCCGTACTCATATTTATAATTCTTATCGAAGAACACGCTTCCGTCTTCTTTTGTCAGTGTTGGCAATTTTGCTCGTCCCATTCGGACATACATGTTTCCCCATATTGACGCAGCGAAACGAATGATTCGATCGCAGTGGTTGGGGTCAGCGGGTTCACATACTCCAGTATTGAACATTCCCAAAAAACTTCCCGCGTCATCAATCGCTTGGTGTGTTGGTCCGTCTTCTCCTACAGATAATCCGCAGTGAGTCGCTACCATTTTTACGTTTCCGGCATTGATGTCATTTACTCGTGCTTGGTCTTTGGCCCTACTTGAAATAAAAGCTCCGAACGTGCTGGCAAAAGGAATGATATTGCTGAATGACATTCCACCAGCGGCGGAGATCATGTTTTGTTCGGCGATTCCAAATTCAACATATTGATCAGGGAAAGCTTTTTGTGTGTCCGAAGTTTTTACACTTCCAGATAAATCAGCCGACATGGCAGTAATTTCTTTGTTATTCTCTGCCAAATTTTGTAAGGCTTTTCCGTATGCTCCACGACAGTCAGTAATTTCATCAGCAGCATATTCTTTTACTTCGCCTGTATTAATTTTCATACTCCTTCCCCAGGCAGGGAATGTGTTTTTTTTCGGAACGAATTTTCGATCAGCACGGAATTTGTCGAGTACAGAAGATTCTTCTTTTGTTACCGTAAGTGCGGCTGAAGCAAGCATCTCGTCAGCTATGTCTGGTTTTGGCGTAGCTCCGTGCCATGTTGGTTTTAGATTTTTTCCATCTTCTTCCATCCCAGGAACACCTTTTCCCATTACGGTTCGAGCAATTATTGCTGTTGGACGTCCACGTTTGCAACCACTATTGAGTGCGTCCCAGATTTTTTCATAATCATGTCCATCTATTTCAATAACTTTCCATCCTTTTGATTTGAAAAACTCCGTTACATCAATTCCGCACACTTGCGCCAATGTTCCAGAGATTTGCAAATTATTGTAATCTACGATCACTGTAAGATTTCCTAATTTCTGTTGTGCTGCCCAGAGAGCTGCTTCATGGACTTGTCCTTCTTGCATTTCTCCATCTCCGATCGTACACCAGACACGTTTATCTGGATTATTTTTCTTTTCACTCCACGCCATTCCTGCTGCAGCACTAAATCCACATCCAAGTGGACCTGTTCCATAATGAATTCCAGGAACGTGTCGGGTGACATGTCCCTCAAATTTACTTCCAAATTTTCGAAAATTCTCAATAACATCTCGTTTTTCAACAACCCCACATTCAGCCAAAATTGAGTACATGGCAGGGGAAGTGTGTCCGTTGGAAATAACAACCTTTTCGTCTGTCTTTGTCACACGAAATGCGTAGAGAGTTGAGAGTAAATCAATCATAGAGAGGGATCCTCCAGGATGTCCAGATTGAGATTGTTGTACCATTTCTACGATCGTTCTACGGCAGCTCTTGGAAAAAGTTTCCAAAAATCCAACACGGTCATATCCGAGTTTCATGCCGGGGTCGAGAGTCTGGAAGTTCATCGCCCGCAGATTACTAGAATTCTCAAGAATTTCAACCTTGTTCGCATTATGTTTGCTTGAAATTGACATGAATTAATTTCATACTAAAATCTATATGATTTTTTTAAAAAAGAAGATGCTTGAGGTCAATAAAGGTGTGGAAACAGAAAACAATCCTGAATCTTTGAATTTTGCTTCAGAAGAGCTAAAGCAAGAGCACATGGCGAAGGTGTTCATAACAAAGAAACCCGAAAAGGAAGAGCCACAAGTAGAAAGATGGTTTGGCGGAGGAATGGGAGTGGACATGTGTAATTCGCCAGAGTATTCACAAGCGTGTCTTGAGGCAGGAGTTATGCCAACCATGAGTGCGGCAATGCCGGCATTAGGGGAGCGTGAGAATTACGACAAAATATTCGGGAATGATGAACAAAAAATGACAAAGGGAAGAGCCAAGTTTATTAAAGAAAAAAGTACGCCAGCTTTGGAAGATAAAATTAAAAAAGTGAGAGAAGTGGCCCCACACGGTATTGTGAGTTTGAATATAATGTTTGCTCTGTTTGAATATGATGAAAGGTTGAAATCGGCAGGGAATGCAGGAAGAGATACTGGAAAGGTTGATAAAAATGGGGATATTATTCGAGAAAGAGGAGTGGACGTAGTATTCGTAGGAGCAGGAGTAGATCGAGAATTAGGGAACAAAATGTGTGAATATCCACATATGAAGTATGTACCGATTGTTTCGTCTGCACGAATAGCGAAGATCATAATGAAGGGAACAAAGAGAAAAGTTGATAAAAATGGCAAGGAAATAGCAAGACGACCAGATGCTATTTTGTTAGAGGATCCGAATAAGGCGGGAGGCCATCTTGGACGGTTAAAACCAACAATAGAAGATATTGAATTTGATCCAAAAAAAGAATTACTTGAGATGAGAGAGCATATTAAGGAGTTCTATGGAGAAGACGCGTATATTCCAATTATTTATGCGGGAGGAATTTCGTATAAAGAGGATATCGATGAGATTATGGCGATGGGGTTCGACGGAGTAGAGTTTGCAACTCGTTTGCTTTTGACGGAGGAATCATCTGCTCCCAATGAGATAATTAGAGAAAAATACTTAACGGCAAACAGTGTTGTAACAACCTTGGAAAGTTCAACAGGATATGCATCCAATTCTCTTGAAAAAACAAAGGGAAAAGAGATTGTTCAAAGAGAAGCAAAGCATGTGGCACAAGATTGCTTCGACTGTATAAAAAGGTGTACTCATATCAATTCGGCACGAGAAATTATAGAGTTGAAAAAAAGAGTGAAGAAAGACGAAGTTTTGTCAGAAAAAGAACAAGAAACTCTTGATGCAGGAGTTCAGGGATCGTGTATTGCTATAGAAATGGGGAAAGCTCGTCATGGAATTGAAGAGAAAAGTGAAGATGGAACTGGAGAAGCACGTCATTTTGCTGGAAGAGGACTAACTATAATACAAAACGATTCGATTTATTTTGATAAAAAAGTGCCGCCCATAAAAGTAGCAGTGAAATTTATGAGAGAACCAGGACACAGAAAGGAAAAAAACGAGGTCTAATCTTCTGGAGGAATTTGATAATAATCAAATAAGAAATCTGCAACTCTTCGAAATGTTCCGGCGGCAGTTTCTGATCCCCATTGAGAAACTTTTGGGTAATCAAGTTTTACTAATATTACAAATTTTGGGTCATTGTAGGGACCAAATCCCGCAAACGATGTAATGGTTGTTCCGAGTCCGGTAAGGGCTTTTCCATTTCGATATGTTTGAGAAGTCCCCGTTTTTCCCATCAAGCTATGTCCGCGAACTCCTGCTCCACGCGCGACTCCATTTTCTATGGAATTGAGAAGCATGGCTTTGATTGTTTGGTATGTTTCTTCGGAAATAATGCGGCGAATTCGTTCTGATTCGAAACTTTCTTCTTCTCCATCAGGAGAAATAATTTTTTCAATGAGCAGTGGTTTCATGAGATATCCACCATTCGCAAGAGCTCCATAAGACAGTGCCACTTGGAGGGGACTGGCAGTGAATCCTTGTCCAAATCCTCGCGTGATGAGCTCTGACTCTTCCCAGTCTTGCCAAAACTCTAACTGTCCTTTTGCTTCTCCATCAATTTCAATGTCAGTGAATTGTCCAAATCCAAAATTTTTCAAATATTCATGCAGCATTTGTGCGCCCATTTTTCGGGTAATAAAAGCAATTCCGGTATTTAATGATTTATTAATCACATCAATCATTGTTGTTATTCCATTGTATTCACTTTCAGAGTTTCGAATTTTGAAATTATCTACTTCGATTGGACCATTATCGTTATATGTTGTTTGAGGCGTTACCTCTGCAGCATTTATAGCAGCGGCCATAGTAAGAGACTTGATCACCGATCCAGGTTCATATTCATCTAGCACGATTTTATTTCGAAACACTGCGGGGCCCCAGATATTGAAATAACGAAAAAGATAGCCCTTTTCACTTTTAATAGTGGGGATGCGTCGATTAAAATTCTTATCAGCTCGATCGAATTCTTCCTTTTTTTCTGTCACAGTAAATGTCGAGAAAACATCTCCAAAGTTGTTCGGATCGAAGGTAGGAGCATGTGCCATAGCGAGGATTCTTCCTGTTTGGGGTTCAATAACAATGACTTGTCCAGCGTCAGCATCAAATTTCTTAATATCTACTTCTAGGATTTTTTCTACAGCGTTTTGAATAACTCGATCAATGGACAGGACAATATCAGATCCATCTTGTGCACCACGAATACCAAATCCCTTTCCCAAAAGTTGTTGTCCAGAAGTAGTAGTGGATCCAGAGATTTCTCCTTCATGTCCGCGAAGAATCTCATCGAATCTTCCTTCTATTCCATATTGACCATCTCCTGACCGATCAAGAAATCCAATAGTTTGAGCTGCAAGTGTTTTTTCGGGGTAATATCTCCAGTGTTCGTTTATCAGTTGAATTCCACGGAAAAGTTTTCTAAATTCGGGATCTCGTTTGAGCTCAAGAATTTTTTCTGAGATTTGTGGTGATATTTTATGGCTTATTTCGACGTATCGTTTTTTTCGTTTTTGCAAGAATGGAGTTAGATCAGTGGATGTGCTTCCTACTAATGGAGCCAATTCTTCAGCAACTTGTTCGATATTCGTTATTTGCACAGGGTCAGCAATTATATTTCCATATTCAATTTTTATTCCGGCTAGATTGAGAGCACGAATTGTTTCTTGGCGAATAGGGTCAACATCCGTATTCAGAACAACACGACGGCGTTCTGTTTCCATAAAAATTTGAACCAATGATTGTTGGTACGCCTGAATAATTGTTTGTTCACGAGCATTCATTTTTTGTGGATCGATTTCCAAGGGACAACTATCGATTTCTTCGCAATGAGCATTAATTAATAATGGAGCTAGCATGCTTGCCACAAGTTGAGGATTCCCTCGTTCTTGAGATTCTACTTCATCTTTTGATCCAAAATTTGGATAGGTTAATAACAGAGGATCTACGAACAACATTTTGAGCGTATGGTTTGTCGCTAGAGGGGTTACCTCTGAGGAATAACGATTCTTTTTTACCAATATTTTCCCACGGCGCGCAGTAAGAATTGATTTTTGTTCATGTTGAGCACGAGCTTCTGCGTCATATTTGTCGTATTGCAAGATTTGCAAATCAAAGAGTCTTCCAGCAAAAACCAAGCACACAGCGGCAAATAAAATTTTTAGGATCCTAATGCGTTGCGGAAAATCGTGACTCATTCTGTGAAAGTTTACAGCAAAGGTTTGAAACCTCAAAAGTTCAAGAGCCAAAAACTCGACAATTTGTCTGAAATTTGCAAGAATCTTCTCACATGAAAGGTCAAGAATATGACTTTGAGAAGAGCTTGGAGGAAATTATTTCTCAAATTAGAGAATATTATCATCCACATTTGGTGCAAGCCGATGAAAAGTTGGTACGGAAAGCATATGCGTTTGCACAGGAAGCACATAAAGATCAAGAACGATTTTCAGGAGAAGCGTATTTTATTCATCCCATTGAAGCGACAAAAATACTTCTCTCGATTAATCCGGATGTAGAAACGGTGGCAGCATGTTTATTGCACGATGTTATTGAAGATACACCCGTAACAGCGAAAGAAATAGGAGATATGTTTGGGGATAAAATTCGGTTTTTGTGTGAAGGAGTTGAAAAAGTAGCCAAAGTAAAATTATCAGCGTCAGATTTACCACAAAAAAAGTTTGAGAATTTTCAAAAACTTTTCATTGCTATGGCACAGGATATTCGTGTTATATTTGTGAAACTGGCAGACCGTATTCATAATCTTCGGACCCTTGATCATGTGAGACAAGAAAAACAGGAACGTATCGCTCGCGAATCATTAGAAATTTATGCACCCGTTGCAGAGCAAATGGGATTATTCGGATTCAAAAACGAGATTGAAGACTGGAGTTTTCGTGCGCTTGAGCCGGAAAAACATGCTCGTTTGTCAGAAGAATTTAGTATCATAAAACGTGCTCGAATTAAATATATAGAACAGGCACGTCGTGAAATATTAAAGGCGGTACAACAAGAAGGATTTTCGGGTGAAATTATTTCCATTTCAGGACGAGAGAAGAACTTGTATTCCGTGCATCGAAAAATGAAACGAAAACATGTGGATCGAGTAGATGACATATTTGATTTATTGGGGGTTCGTATGGTTGTTCGTACAAAAGAAGATTGCTATCGAGCATTGGGAATTATACATGGACATTGGCGACCGATTCCAGGACGATTTAAGGACTATATTTCTGTACCGAAACCAAATGGATATCAATCACTTCATACAACTGTCTTGGGAATTGGACAGTCACGTATTCCGATAGAAATTCAGATTCGTACAGAAAAAATGAATTCTGATGCAGAGCGAGGTCCGGCAGCACATTGGGCGTATAAAAAAACAGGGAAATCAGATTTTGATACAGAGTATCTTACTAAAACAGCGTGGTTACCAAAAAAATTACAAAAACATGAGCCATTGGAACCAGAAGAATATTTTAAAGAAGTTTCGGAATCTATTTTTTCAGAACGAGTTCATGTATTTACGCCCAAAGGAGATGTGAAATTTTTACCGTATGGCGCAACGGCAGTTGACTATGCATATGCTGTTCATACAGTTATTGGAAATACGTGTGTGGGAGCAATCGTAAATGGAATTATTCGTCCATTAGATAAGGCATTGCACAATGGAGATGTTGTAGAAATTTTGACGAAAAAGGGAAGAACTCCAAATCCACAGTGGCTTTCATTTGTGCAGTCAACAAGCGTTCGTCATAAAATTATGTCCGCGTTGCGGAAGGAGGGGAAACTAGAAATTGTTATTCCAGAACAACAAAAGAAAGAAGAAAAGGTAGTGAAAGAAGTATTATTTTCTGACTCTATAAAAAAAAGAAGAGAAAGAAAAAATATTCAGAAAAAACTTGTTATTGGTGGAGAAGCAGATTTGGCATATCGATTTGCTCCTTGTTGTAAAGCAAGTAACAGCACTAAATCATTACGAGCATACAAATCTAGAGGGTTACAGTTCGTGGTACATGATGCAGAATGCGAAGAACTGGTGCGTCTTGATCCAGAGCGCATGTTCGAGGCTCAGTTTTTGATAGTCCAAAAAATGCGTGTATTTGCCCGTCATCGTGTAGGAGTGCTTAACGATTGTGCAAACATTTTTGATAAAAGAGATATTAATATTCTCGATGTTCGGATTCAGAAATTAAGAGGAAAAGGAATTATTTTGCATTTTGAGTTGGGAGCCGCGTGTCCCAGTGATCTGGAAAAAGCGCGTAATGCTATTACGAAAATACATAGAGTAAGTGAGGTAGAGCTTTTGATGTAAAGTTTTCTCGGTTGTGGGAGAGGGATAAATCTTCAATCTACAAACTTCAATCTTCAAATACCGAATTTCTTTATTTTCCGTTTGTGAATCGTGAATTGTAGACGGAAACATCTTGACGTAGATGTTATTTTGAGGCACAGTGTCAGCACGTTCTTCGAAGTATCGGGGGTGCTAGGTTTTGACGGGGAGACCCGAAATTCTCAACTTGCGTTCACGGCGTGCTGATTTCGCCGGCAGATCCAATCAGTAAATTTTAAGTGCAAAATACACTCAAAAATTAGGAAGCTTGTTTGCAGTAAATCGCTTTGCGCGACCTGCTTACGCTTACGCGGCCTAAATTAACAAACCGTACTTGAGCGATTCGCTCGTACGTGTCGTGGTTGAATGTCTCAAGGAGACCACGTCCAACTTTCCGAGACTTATGTCAAAAATCTGATTCGCTTTTGACAGACATTTTAGAATTAACCCAGTGATGCTTTTTGTTTGGTCTCTAATCACTGTTGTATTAAATCAAACTATGAACGTAGAGGGTTGTTGATTTCCTCTTCGGACGCCGGTTCGAATCCGGCCACCTCCACCAGCCTTCGCTCTATGAGCTTCGGCTGGCACAGCCAGAAGCGAATAGTTAAGCGAAGAGCTAGTCCGTCGAAGCCTGAAAGGCGGAGCCGGACATCTGAAAAGTTTCTTTGGCACAGCCAGAAGCGAATAGCTAAGCGAAGAGCTAGTCCGTCGAAGCCTGAAAGGCGGAGCCGGACATCTGAAAAGTTTCTTTGGCACAGTCAGAAGCGAATAGCTAAGCGAAGAGCTAGTCCGTCGAAGCCTGAAAGGCGGAGCCGGACATCTAAAAAGTTTCTTTGGCACAGCCAGAAGCGAATAGCTAAGCGAAGAGCTAGTCCGTCGAAGCCTGAAAGGCGGAGCCGGACATCTAAGATGTTTTCATAATTGTTATGTATTACGTTTATATAATTCAAAGCGTAAATGTTCCGGATAAGTTTTATACAGGCTTTTCGGAGGATGTTTTTGGTAGGTTAGAAGATCACAATAGTGGAAAATCTGTTTACACTAATAAATTTAAGCCATGGAAATTGCTCTATTATTCTGCATTTCTGGATAAAAAGAAGGCACTAGCTTTTGAAGCTTATTTGAAGACGGCTTCAGGACGAGCTTTTCGAAATAAACGGTTGATTTGAATTGGTTCTTTTTCAATCAATCACATGAATATGATTGATAATGTGCAAAACTATCGATATTTATTAAAATACTTATACATTGAAACGTGTGTCAAGGCGCGCAAGTTGTTTTATACTAAAATGATTGCCAGGGAACACGGAAAGCCCCTATTCTGATAACTGACAGGAAATCCTATATTTATCGTATGAAACAAAATAATAACAAACGGCATATTATTGGGCTTATATCTATGGCGCTTATTTTTTCCGTTTGGGGAGGACAAGTCGCTCATAGTGAAAACTTATTAGACCATGTTGGTTCTGCAAAAACGATAGGTGACCGATTCTCAATTTTGGATTTCAATGATATTTGGACATTTGTAAAAGTAATGTTTACGGATGGAACTGGGAAGTTTGGTATTGGAGCAGAGCCAAGTGGAGACTTGACATTCGATGTTACAGGAAAGATGGGTGCTACGGATTTGTGTGATGAAGATGCAGCAAACTGCAAAGATCTTTCAGATGAATATGCTTTTGCCGCTCCTCAGGGATCGTTTGTAGGAAAAACAACAGCCACAACAGATGGAATAACTTCTTCTAACTCATTAGCGGGATACGCAGCAGCAAATGATTTATGTAATACTGAATTTGCAGGAACACACATGTGTTCTTCAACGGAAATTGTGGCGACTGTTTCAGAAGCTACTATATGGGAAGTAATTGGGACTATAGATACTTGTCCAACAGCAGCAGATTACACATTCTATACAGGAACGTCAGCATTAGGAAATACTAATGGTGATTCGACTGGAGATGTAGGAGAGTTTTGTGTACTGACAGGATGGACGGGAACTGCATGGGTGAATGCAGGAGGATCTAAATATGCAAACACCACGGTACAAGTAGATGATTGTGGAGGATGGACATATAACGGAACAACGACTAATCGTGGAAATTTTTGGAACTTTGATGCGGGAACTCAGGGAACTACCTCTCCAAAGAATGGAGGAGCGGGAGGAGTAACTGCTTGTAATCTATCACTTCCAGTGACTTGTTGCCGTTAATTTTAAAAAAAACACACCTATCTTCAGATGCATTTATCCATGAATAAAAAAACAACGGCACGCATATTGAGTCTTATGGCAGGTATTGCTATCCTCTTCTTTCAATCAACAGCATTTGCTGTTACCTATCCCAATTCAGGTGGAACAGGAACACAATGGACAATAGATATTACCGATACTACTGCAACTGGATGTTATACAGGATTTGATGTTACAGATTGTACTGCTGGTGGAGGTTTGATGTATGCACTGGATACATGTGATGTAGTAGGAAATGTAACTGTAGTAGGAAGTACACTTGCTGCGGATGAAGCTATTGATGTTGAGCAAGTAGCTGGTGGTGGATTTTGGTATAATTGTAAGGGAACAGATACAACTACAGATTATGACAACTGGGTATGTCGATCGAATCCAACCCATGTGGCAAATCATGTAGAGACGTATTGTACAGGAGCAGGGACATCGACCTGGGCTACTACTGCAACTAATTCAAATCAAAACTGTTTCACAAATTATACGAACTGTGATGGAGCAAATGATGGAACATGTGAGGTTAAATATTTAGGAGGAAGTGAAACAGCTTATCCAGCGAAAGCGAACGCAATATATACAGCTATTTGTGGAGCTACTTGTGATGCGACACATTTATCTTGTGACGGAACAACAGCCGAAGCAGCGGATGATGCAGATGGTTGTGAAATTACAGAAGGTGTTACGGCACACAATACATCCAATACGGTATATGGAACGTCCTGTGCTGCTTACGTATGTGAGTCGGGATACTTTTTGTATGGGGATGGAGATGCTATAGGAACGGAGGGATGTTTAGGAACTATAGGAGAATCTTGTACGGTGACTACAGGGGGATTGCCTGGTACATGTACAGGGGCCGGAACTACAGGAGAGACGGTGGTGGGTACACAAGATTGTGCTTGTGCAGAAGCAGATATTCCAGAATTTTCTACTGGAGGTTTTGTTGATGCAGCAGGAGCGTATACTCAATTGCCAGCAACACTGAGTACAACAAATCCATTACTTTGGGGACAACAAACAGGAACGGGGATGTTGTTGCAAGTGAAAGACTCGGCTTATGATTGGGATACTGCATTTACAGAAACAGCTAGTATAACGAATGGTTCAGCTACATTTACAGCGAGTGCTACTATGGCCACTCTTCTTAAGCCGGGAGATACTATTATGCTCAATAGTGATACTGGTGAAATTAAGATCGTTAAGTCGGTATCAGGTACGACAGTGGTTGTTACCGAAAACATTACAACAACAGCTGGAACGGCAGCAATACAAAAAGATCTTCCAGAATTTGAAGTAGACATTACTGGTCAAATTACAGCAGGGTTTCTTGGATCTGCAAATCTTACCGGAGGGGATGCAGGATATGTTTTGGCAATGAATGATGCTGGAACAGATATTGTATGGAGAACTGCGTCAGGTTTGTCTGGGGCAGGAGATAATTTGGGTGATCATACGGCAACAGAGGCATTACAAATGAAAGGATATAAGATTATTTATGGAACAACGGGTACAAATGGTATTAGTATTGCAGATAGTACAGGTGATGTAACCATGGATGGGTCATTGCTTGTTGGCACTGGATTGACAGTAACAACAGGTGGAATTGATGTGAATGCAGGAGCGTCAACATTTGCAGCAGGTGTTACAGTAGAGAGTGGCGATTTGACATTAACTAGTGGCGATTTGGTATTAACCAGTGGAAAATTAAATGTTACCGGAACCGGATCAACTGTTACTGGAGACTTAAGCGTAACAAATGGACTTACTGTTACAGGAGCAGCAACATCATTGACTACTACAACAGTAGGTGGAATATTAAGAGTAGGGAGCAATAGAATAGTAAATGGTGGAAGCGATACTCTTGGTATTGGAATTGCAACAACGACAGGTAGTGTAACGATGGATGGAGATTTGACGGTTACTGATGGAGATTTAGTTCTAGGTGATACGGATGATAAAGGAACAATTGCACTATCAGATGGATCATCAAATACATTGACGTTGGATACGGGTTCAATAGGAACGAATTACTCTCTTACTTTTCCAGGAGCACAAGCAAGCAATGGTACAGGGCAATCGCAAGTATTGACAGCATCTGATGCGGGAATACTTTCTTGGATGGATGTTGTACCAGATCCCGGATGTACTGGTGATGGGAAAGTTATGCAATGGAATACTACTGCATGGACGTGTGTAGATCTAGCTGCAGCATCAGCGCAAACAATAGATATTGCTTATGATGCAGGAACTCCAAATGCTACAAGTCGAACCGTTACACTTGATGGGGATGCGATTAAGTTTGATGGTTCACACGCGAGTAATGATGTATTTCAGTTAGTAAATGCATCAGGAACAGGAGATGTTATTGATATTGTTAATGAAGGATCAGGGAAGTCTATCCGAGTGAACGATGGAACATCAGATTTATTTACGGTAGATGCTGATGGTGATGTGACTATTGTAGCTACCGGTGTCCCATTAGACATTAATGCGGGGAAACTCCAAGTTGATGCGAATGGTAATTTGACTATCGTAAGTGGTGATTCAACAGATGCATTAGATATTAATACAGGGAAATTTAAAGTTGATACGAATGGTAATATAACTATTACGAATGCATCAGGAATTCCAATAACAGTGAACACAGATGATTTTGTGGTTGATGCAGCGGGAAATACAATATTGCAACAACTACGTTTGATTGCATCTGCAGCTGATGGAAGTGGAGAACCGACAGCTACGTGTGATGCAACTACAAAAGGAAATATTGCTTATGTGGTGTCTTCGAACTTAGGATTTTATTACGGATGTAAGCAGACAGGTGCAAGTACATATGTCTGGGTATCTATGGAAGTATTCGGTGGTTAAGTTGTCATCAATCTACAAACTACGAAATTCAGTCTTTTAGCGAGTTTAATTCTTATCTTTATGAAAGAAAAAAATCATCATACACTTGTTCGCGTTTTGTCGTGGAGAGTCGCAGCTACTATTATCACATTGATTCTTTCTTGGTTCATAACAAAGGATGTAGCGGCTACAACATTCTTAGTAACGGGAGATATAGTATTAAAAACGATTGGCCATTATTTTCATGATCGTTTTTTCGTATTTCTTCATGAAAAAAGGGGAAAACAAAAGGAACAACATATTTAACATTTAGTCTTAAGCGTTAGCGCTTGCTTGATCCAATATAAGAATATCGTCGTGTTTATTCGCAAAAAGATAGAGTCTGTGGAGATAGGATCTTTTTTGAGTTGAGAGTTGTTGAATGACTTCAATCTCGGGATGATGTCCGACGATACTCCAAACTTGTCGTGCAATTTCGTGTTTCATATGAGAAAGGAATTCTTCTCTGAGTTCACTGGGAACACGTTTGAGCATAGCGAATACCTTTTGGGCTAGAGCATCATCTTCACTGAAGAGCATTTTCATAAGAGGTCCGAAACATTTTTTGTCTCCTAATTTTGCACGAGCAACGAGAGCGTGCAATCGCCACTCTATGTCTTCGTGCGAAGAAAAGCGTTCTATAAGATTCGTGTTGGACGGATCACCGAGTTCTCCAATTGCGTAGAGTCCAGCAACAATTGATTCGTGATCATCGTTATCAAAAAAATGATGCAGTTGTTCGCGGAGTGATTCCTGGTCTTGGAATTTCCATAAAGCGATGAGGGCATGACTTCGTACACGTGAGCTTGCGTGATTGAGATATGGTTCAACATATGAAGCGATATCTGGATCATCAAAGATACGACATGAACGAAGACACACAGCCTGGATACGTTCGTCAGCAGATTCCATTGTTTTCAAAAAGAAGGGAACTACTTGGCTCGTTGGAAGATGTGAGAAGATGTTCATCACAATAAGTTTCTTCAGGTGCTCATGTTCGGTTGCCTCAAACAGTTGATTGAGAATCTGAAGGAGACGATGTTGCGCAAACATCTTCATTTTCCAAAAAGTTTTTAATGATTCGAAATGAAGCATCGCTTCAAGAATCTTAATTTTTACTTCTTCGTGTTCATTTTCTCGTTCTAATATTTTTAAGAATTCATGGATAACATGAGGAGATTGAAGCTTTTGCAAAGTACAAATTATTTTCTCACGTAATATATGGTGTGATTCGGTGCTTTTTAGCAGATTACAGAGCTCCTTGGTCGTGAGATTAGTATTATGTCCATTTTGTCCCAAAATCTCGATAGCGTGCATTTTTTCACGAATACTATCGGCCTTTTTTAGGTTCATAATAGCCAGACGAGAATAGGAAGGAATCATTCGATAGGTTACCCAAACAAGTATCATAGCGAGTATTCCAATACCAAGAGGTACAAATATTTGTGAACCAAAATGATGGAGTCCGAATAAAATCCCAACACCAAGAAGAACTCCCAGCGGAGCAATAATTCCTTCTAGTAAATGACGAATGAATTCTCGTTGTTTTGAAAAAGTACTATAGAAACTCAGGTGATATCCCGAGGCAAACAGAGAATGAAAACCATGTTCATAGGAACGAACCAATGCAATAGGCCAACTTCCACCAAGAAGCATTATGGGGAGAACCATAACTAATCCAATGAAATACACTAAGATGGTGCGAATGATTCCATGTCGTCGGATCAAGAATGGTGATATTACGAATTGAACAAAGAGAGCAATAAGTCCGAAGAAAAGGTTCAGAGCAGATAAATCGTGTAAGAGAGTGTTATGAGCAATTACTTTGCTTGAGAAAACAAAAATTTCTTTATTCGTTACATGAATTATTTTTTTCGAAAAAGTACCTACGTCTTCAAAGAGAGAGGTTCGAAGATTCTCAGAGGAAAAAGATATTTCTGTAGTAGAAACAGGGTGTTTTAATTCGTGTTCTAGGTGCGAAATAGTTTGAAATTCAATAATAGAGAACACCGCTGCTTGTAGTGCCACAATAATTACTATCGTACGAAGAAATGGCGTTGTACGAAAAAGGTTTATGGCGCTACGAAAAGTACTTTCTTTTGATTCATATGATTGTTTCGATTCATGGAGTTCTGGTAATTCGGAGAGAAGCCTTGGTTCAAAAGCTAACAAAAGAACGATTAAAAGAATGGGGAACATCCATAACGAAAACAGTGTTTGAGTTGTTGCGTCTGGAGCGAATCGAATTACAGAGAGCAAGAAAAATGCTCCTGCAATAATTCCGACAGTAAGAGCAGATTCTGTTATAGGAATTGCTTTTTCTGCTTGAGTGGGAGTAAAAAGTTCCTCCGTTTTTCGCAAAAGTCCCATACGCAGAAGAGGATAGAAGGCATCTTTTGCAAGCAAAGCAAGACCAAAAAGAATATATATATGTTCGTTTTTATCCGCCCAGAAAGACCCAATTAATAAAACAAGAATGGCTGCTACGGAATAATTAATAATTTTTTTTGTATCAATCGTTCGTAAAAAACAGTGTGTAATAGTTGTGCTGGTGATTAAAATTCCCGCTTCTATAGCAAATAAATAGAGTAGTTTTTCTAAACCAAAAGTATCAACAAAGAGTGCTGTAACTACCACCCAAGAAATAACCCATCCAAACTGAAAGAGAAAATGAAGACTCCATGAGAACCGGAGTCTCTGAGAGAGTTCCGGAGAGAGGTACAGTTTCTTGATAAGCCTTGAAATCATTATTTGTGTGTATTTTTGATATACCAGACTATATTTTACCATAATTCACACAAAAGAACAACCCCGAGGGAGCGAGAAATTTATGTATTTAAAGAGAGGAGTGTTTCACACAAAAAACTCTTTTACAAAATGGATTTGTAATCGGAACTAAGGAGGTGCAGATGTACATGGGGAACGACTTGTCCGCCATCTTCTCCTACATTCATAGCAAGTTTATATCCAGAAAGATTTAGCTTTTCTGCGACTTGTTTTGCAACGAGAAATAATTCACCGAAAAGTTCTTGATTTTCTTTTGTGACTTCTTGCGCCGTAATTAAGTTTGCTTTCGGAACAATCAGAACGTGATGTTTCGCCTTTGGTTGGATATCATGAAAGGCAAGAATACGGTCATTTTCAAACACTTTGTCACAAGGAATCTCTCCAGAAATAATTTTTGCAAATATGTCAGTATCAAGAAAAGTCATTTTTTAGTGTATTAAAATATACCAGCGTTTCCCATACCGAGAAGACCAACAATAAGTCCCATGAGACCAAGCCCGGTTCCTATAATCCAAAAACGCATAGTGACCTGCGTTTCAGACCATCCTTTTGATTCAAAATGGTGATGGATTGGCGCAATTCGAAACAATTTCTTTTTGAAGTATTTCTTCCAAAAAAGCTGAAGCATTACTGATATTGTTTCAAAAATAAAAATTCCTCCAATCAGAATGAGAGGAATAATGGCATTTGTGAGCATGGCAATAACTCCCAGTGTAGCTCCGAGTGCGAGGGATCCAGTATCTCCCATATAAATTTTCGCAGGAGGAACATTGAACCAAAGAAATGAAATAAGTGCTCCAACAATAATGGCACAAAAAACACTGAGAATAGGCATTCCGAAGAAGTAAGCAATCACAGCAAATGCTCCAAAGGCAGTGGCTAAT
>Ga0222627_1000480_pt1 | contig 17669 bp, 13 predicted proteins | sample AntAcemetageno93_FD_179859 | JGI IMG/M metagenome (GOLD analysis project Ga0222627, IMG submission 179859) | Saline water microbial communities from Ace Lake, Antarctica - #93 | ecosystem: Environmental > Aquatic > Non-marine Saline and Alkaline > Saline | place: Antarctica: Ace Lake | collected... | reverse complement strand
TGGAAAAGCAAAGTTGATCCAGAGGTAGCGCAGGACCTTAGCGAGGTGGGATTTTCCGCTGCCATAGAAACCGCTGATCCAAACCGCCTTCTGCTCGGAACTATTGAAATTGTCGATATATCCCTGGAGAATGCGGCGCATGCCATTAAGGTATTCGCCCTCACAGACGAACGAATCGAGTTCATACTTGAGCGTGTCGAGGTCTTCGGTATTGTTGCTGGAGACGCCTTCGTTGACAAGTTTCCAACCCAGCGGATCTTTGAGGAAGATTTCTTTTGTTTTCATTTTGGGGTGCCCCCTGTTGTTGTCATTTTTCGGAAAGTATTGGGGCTGCGAGATAATTCCAGCCCGTTCGAGCATCAAGAAAACGGTATGTATTGCCTTCCTTTTCACCAGGGAAGAAAACAAGCAGGAATCCGGGGAAGGATTTTTCCAAACCTTCAATCAGCTCGGAGACGTGCAGAAAGTCGTAGAGGTCCATCAATCCGGTCAGGGCAAAGACGGTGCTTTCTGGTGAGGATGCGCGGGCAACCTCTTTTTGGAAGAACTCCGTGAGAAGATCTTTCCATTCGGTTTGGGCATACAGCTCGATATCGCCGGGATGCTTGAACCATTCCTCTCGCTCTTCCTCATCCACTGAAGCAAGCCACCGGGCCAGACTGCCTTTTAGCTCGATGCGAGCCCATGGATGGCCTGCGTCTTTAGTGGCCATCTCGAATTCGTCCATACGATTTAGCAGCCTTCTTTCCTCTGCGGCAGGATATACCGCGAACCAGACACGCTGCGATGCGGGCAACCCGGGTCGTAGAGGCATCCGAATGTGACTGCGGTAATTTTTGACTAAATGGTCAATGCGATTCATGAAATAACACCTGTTCTGTGGGTGTAAGAAGATTGGAGAAGTCAAATTCCACAATACCCGCAGCTTGTTTTAGTGAAAGCAATCCCTTTGCAGAAGCCAGTGAGAGCGCAACCTGTAATTGGGATCGGTTGGAGGCGACGAGAGACGCGAAGGCTGAATCAAGCAAGCGCTCACCGCGAAGTCCGGCAAGGTAGCCGACAAACATGGCATAGGCAGCAGAAACAGGCCGCGGTTCAGGAAGCTGCCTGGTCTTTTTCTTTTTGCCCGCAAGATGCCCTGCAAATGTCCAGGAGGTGTTCACATTTTGGGCCATTGATTTCTTCATGGCAGGGCTGAAGCGATCAGGGAAACCATCTTCAATATGCTGTTCCATGTCAGCTCGCGCAAGAACCTCCCCTCGGCGCAGCGTGCGTATCAACTCGAAGCTCTGGCGAAACTGCGGGTCTCGCGCATACGCACAAACCAGGCAGAGCTGGGGCAGAGCATCGAGATCTTCATGGCCCAGATCCCAGAGAACACGGAACAAGGCCTTGGTGGGGTCCATACCATAAAGTTCCACTAAATGGCGAAGGCTCTTGTTTCGGCTGCTAAGGGTAGGTTTTTCCAAAAGATTTTCATCGACAACGGCTTTGGTGAAATCGTCCTTGGTAACAGAGAGGGGCATGTCGCGAACAAGAGCGCGCATCTCCAGAAACATCATTGACCGCGCCGAATGGCCTCCGGTTTTGGCTTTATAGAAACCGAATTGTGTGATATGCGGGACGTCCATTTGTAAGTAAATAACTAATATAACTGTATGATTTTGAAAAGGGGGCCAACTCTGCTAAATTATTTCTGAGCGAGCCCTGAACTGGGCCACAAAACACAAAACCCCGTTCTCTTTCTGTTCAGAGTAACGGGGTTTTTGGGTGACTGTGAACCATTTCAAATTCTCTTTTCTTATCGGGTTGAAAGAAGAAATTTGGTTCGGAAATACTGCCTAATATCGTTTAAAAAGAAACTCTTAAGAAGTCAATAAGAATCGGGTACTGGGTATTGGGTATTGGATACCCCTTTGGGTTGTTGCCCTGGTTAAATCGGCTACGCCGTTTCACTTAGTGAAAATTTAACAGGGTAAAATTGATGATTGTCTTTGTCATCATGCTAAAGGGCATGCGTGTCAGGCCTACACATTTCACACATCTCAACATTCATGCAAATGTTGTAAATTTTGGAACAAATCATAATCAGGCCTAAACTTCTGAAATGCAGGTTGCTTTATTGTCAACTGTGTAGGCCTGACACCCATGTCTTTTTTGATTTTTACCTTTGCGTCTTTTCTGGGCGCTGCAAGTTTAGGCCTTGGCTTCTCGACATTCTTCCTAACCATCTAAACCTCCTCCATTATTGTTGCCCAACGACCAGGTTGAGAGGTGCGAGTGAAGCGCAGCGGAATGAGCATCCTACTCCAAGCTGATGTTAGAAGCATAATTATGGATTAAGGAGAGCCTTATAGACTATTTAAATAGGAAACACCTGATCGAGATCTAATAGGTCCTCCGCTCAGGAATTGAGTCAGATTTCTCCTAGTACTACCAGAGGTACGACCACTATGAGATTGTCGTCCAGTTCTCCTCTGACAATGTGTAATGTAGAGGAAATGCCGAGCTCGTGTTAATGAAACATATAATAGCCTCCTTTCATCCCCGATCTGGCTACCGGTAGCTCGACCCGGAACATATTCATCTTCAGCCGCCACTATGATAGTAGCATCGGCACTTAACCCTTTCGCTTGATGCATTGTCATAATATTGACACTGCCACTTTCCATATCCTGTTCATTGTTTTCTAGTGAAACATTGATAGTCCTCAAAAGTTGATCTAAATCATCAATGTCACCATTTTCAAGAACCCTAAGAAAAATTCTTAATATCTCAGAACGTAAATCCTCATTTTCGATTTGTTCAGTCGCAAAATTTTCGATAAATTCAGCCAAATCAGACAGATCATCCTCATCTATATTGCTGAATATATTGTTGATAGACTCAAATTCATTCTGTATTCTTGTTCCACCGTACCTTATTATGCCAGGATCAGCGCTTACACTTTCAATTGCACCATAGAATGATTGGCCATTATCTCTCGCCAAATCATATAAGATAGAAAGAGCTACCTGTCCTACCCCATTCCTTCTAATCTCTAAAAGTGTACGCCAAGCCAGATGATCGCGGCTGTTGGACAACAATCTCAGAAGGCAAAGAAAATGGCGACCTTCCAATTCATCGAGCGCAGCTAGCGGATTTGCAATAGCGGTTACTGGGATGTCTCTCGATGACAAAGCCTCGCGAATAGGTCCAGAAAATTGTTGGTGCCTATCGGACCTGAGAAGTATCAGTATTTGTTGAGGTTCAATTTCTTGCTCATCAATTAACCATTCGCAAATGCGGGCTATCCCGGCGGCCTCTCGGGTCTGGTCAGGAAACCGGAGTATTTGGACTTCCCCATCTTCTGCCCCACTACAACAGCATAAATCCTTTTCCAATCTTCTTGGATCTTGCCTTGCCACATATAAACCAAAATCAAGTATCCGTCGATCACATCTCATGCATTCCCGTAACTGCAAAGGCTCAGAGCCATAATAATCTTGGTGGAAACCTCGAATTCCATCAGGATTTGCATAACGAAAACCATATATGCTTTGATCATCATCACCAGCTGCATAAAGTTCAACATCCGAAGAGGAAATTCTTTCTATTACCCCTAAATCACATGCGTTCAAGTCTTGATATTCATCAACTAGAAGATAGCGAATGTTTTCAGTTACTTGAATCTCTTCTTCGTCAATGGCGTGTTTCAGTTGGTATACAAGTTCAGATCTAAGAATATAACTAAATATATCGCGATGTTCGCGCCATGCACCAAGGAATGCAGGATTAGGAAAACGTTGTTCCCAATCAGGATCATCGGCTGTAAGGGTTTCCCAATCCGAAGAAAGCTGGTTAAGCAATTGACGAACGTCTGAGATTTTTTCAGCGTTAAGAATTCTTTTAAGGTCTTCCTGGATAATGCTTCTTTCTTCATAATCGTCCGCTATTCTGATAGATTGAGGCAATCTCGACCCTGAAAATTGTCTCAAAATAGTCCTTAGAGCAAACGAATGTAGCGTGGAAATGTGGGGAATATCAGAGTCTTCCCCAAGTTCAGATCGTACCCTATTTCTTAATTCTGCCGCTGCAGCACGGGTGAATGTCAAAGCCATAATTTCAGAAGGTGAAACATTCTCTTCCTCAATCAAATACAGAATTCGACGTGTTAAACATAATGTTTTACCTGTTCCTGGCCCCGAAAGGAGACAAGCGTGATTACCAATATGAGAAGCCGCATCCAATTGATCATTATTTAAATCGTCATCCCAAGCCATTTTGAAAAATGCTCCTTCAACAAGTTAGTATACAGTTTCCGGATAAATCTTATCTATAATTTTTTGCTTGGCAACAAATGGTCCAGATTTTCCAATTTTTAGCTGGATAATATGACATTTGGAGTGCTATTCAGAATCTGGATAACTGCTGAGCGCACAACCGAGGATGAGAGTGGTCAGCTGGTTTCGTTGAACCCAGACGGTGAGTGCCCCTCCAAACATCCGCAAGAGCAATCCCTCAAAATAAAAAACCCCGCTCTCTTTCGGAGTAACGGGGTTATCGTATTCCGTAGGCCATTTTTGTTCCTTTTTTGGGTATAAAAGGGAAAATGGGTCGACTTCAAGAATCAGTGATAAAACGTTTGCGCCGTTTAGTTGTAATTAAGGCCTTTATACATGCTAACCCGGATATGTCAAGAAATACCGTGATTGGTATCCTGATATTTGCCTAACAGGTATATTGGACCCTATCTACTTTTGGACAGGATTAACATGATCAACCGGATATTTTGCATGGTTGCCGGACGCAACCATGCAAACAGCCATCACCCGTGACCAAAACTATTTTGTTACGAGGAAAATCCTTTATGCCATCGGAATTTGAGCCTGGCAACTGTCAATTCCCCGCCGGCCAAGGGGATACACTATTCGGCCCGGCTTCCGGCCGGGACAAATAATCCCGTAAATCCTGTAGATCCTGTCTGCCCCGTAGGTGCCAAGCATCGTACTGGGGTCAAACACCGTCTCCATTTTCACCGGAAACGGCACAGCCTTTTCATTTCTCACCGGTATAACCGGTGGATTAATAACGATTTAATTGTTGTTTCTATAAGTTGCCTTGTTTTCAGCAACTGCTGACTGCTTGGAATGATTTCTCCGCTGGATATCAACGTGAATTGTAGCCCCAAGTACGTCTGCAATACGGCGCAGCATGCTTAAAGAGTGCCCCTCGTAGGATGGGGACTCAAGGCGACTTATTTGCTGTTGAGACGTCCCAACTTTTCGGGCCAGTTCCTTCTGGGACAAACCGGCCTCTTTGCGGAAAGCAGCTAATTTCAAAGCCACGTCCCAAGCCTCACCGGCCTTTTCGAAACGTTCCGCAAAATCATGATCCTTCAACTGTTCTTCAAGATATACGTCAAAATTTGTTTTTCGTCTCATAACGGATTCCTCGCCAGCCAATCACGTTTTCTATCCAAAGCAACCTTACGATAAATTCTACAGTGAATTCCATATTAGGTCAACATCAATATTGATGTGTGTTTAACAGGGTGGACAGTGTCATCGGGATTCTTCTCTCTAAATTTTACATCCAGTCTATCCTGTAAATTCCGTCTAAGATTTTCAAGCCGCCATAACCCCGATCATGGGTGGCTCCATAATACCGGTCGGTGACAGCAAGCCACTTCTGCATCAAGCAAAAGTTTCTCAAGATGCCGATTCCCTTTTCTCAGATAGTCAACCCATATTGAAGTATCAACCAGCCCCATGTTGACGGATCAACGCCTCGGTGGTATAAAGAAAGGCGAAGTATCCGCGCCTTTGAAAGGAACCCCCACTATCACCGACCTTCCGATACCATGGAAAAGCTTGACTATCATTTTATGGCAGAGCTGGTTCAGAGCCTGGCGCTATTTTTCTGTGCCCAGTAGGGGTCCCCTGGTAACACGGCTCCTCCATAGAGCCTATGGGGTTTGGCTAGTCAAAGTATTCGCTTGCATTAGGCTGCCACTGTGTGGTATCTGTAGTGATAGCTAATAGTTGTGTGTATGTGGTGAGAACCTGAAAGGGAAAAGAGCAACGGATAGCCGGGAAACGGGTCTTGGTGCTATTTAACATATTTGATCCAACCTAATACATGTTAGACAGCCCTATGATCCGGTTCTAACGCCGTGATGATTGACCAAGTAAGAATTGAAAGGAGTTGAAATGAATTCGAAGACGAAGATTGGAATAGTGATATGCGATCGCTACCGCCGCTGTGCGGGTGGGAAATGTTTCCGAGCGATGAGGAACAAAGAAGGAGCTTTCAGCACATACACGGACACCGAAGTTGAGTTGGTTGGTTTTACAACGTGCGATGGTTGTCCTGGCGGCAACATAGAATATGCTGGCGAAGAGATGGTGAAGAATGGCGCAGAGGTTATTCATTTAGCTACCGGTCTGGTCGTTGGATATCCCCCCTGTCCCTATATCGATACATTCAAAGCCTTTCTTGAAAAACGCTTTGAGGTCAAGGTCGTTGTAGGCACGCACCCTATACCGAAAAAGTATCTTGATATGCATACTTATCTTGGGACATGGGAGAACTCCACGTGGAAGCCACTTATAGCGCCGACCATGAGTGATGAAGTGACCCGTGGAAATTACGATTAAGCATAGTCACTGAAGCCCAGGTTGAGCGTCTTGGTGAATTACCAGGACTTCTTTTAGCAGTCATAGTGAACGAATTCATCGCCTGCCGGTTGGCTAACCGTGCTCTTGCATCCGACAGCTAACCGCAGCGGCTGAAGAGCGTTAGCAATCCTAAAATAAAGGCGCCAAATTGGAGTAACTAAAGTTAGGCCCTGTGATCGGCAGCAACACGCAGAATGGCGGATAAGCTCTGCTCAACGTCTTCTTCTGTGGTGGCCCAAGAAGAGACACTGATACGCATAGCGACGTGATCTTGCCACACAGTTCCGCCACACCAACAGGTACCATCAGTTTGAATTTCAGCAATAATTTTTCGAGTTGTCTCATCATCTCCGAATGAAACCAGTACCTGATTGATAACCACGTCATTGAGCACTTGATAACCTGCCGCACTAAGCCCTTCCGAAAAGCGAGACGCATACCTACAAGTGCGCTCAATTAAATCGGCAAGACCGGTGCGCCCGAGAGAGAGCAGGGCAGCCCAAACCTCTGCTCCGCGCGCACGCCGTGACGTCTCGGGGGTATACTGCAATGGCTCACGTTTATTCCCCTCCGGCAGATATGCTGCACTGAGGGACATCGCTGCCCGAAGAATTTCAGGATTTCGAACAAAGGCCATTCCACTGTCATAAGGAACATTCAGCCACTTATGCATATCGGTTGCCCATGAGTCAGCATTTGCTACACCAGATGTGAGATAAGCTCGCTCGGGGGTTGCTGCAGCCCACAACCCAAAGGCACCATCTACATGAACCCAGGCACCTGAATCGTGTGCAATGGCGCAAATTTCTTTAACCGGATCGAAAGCTCCAGTATTCACATTTCCCACCTGAACGCATACGATGGTGGTGTCAGACAGTGGGGGAAGAGAGTCGATGCGCATTCTTCCCTGCCCATCAACAGGAACTATTGCCACACGATTGCGCCCCAACCCCAGAAAACCAAGTGTTTTGAGCAAAGTGGGATGAACTTCCTCACCCACAACAACGCTGATCGGAGTCGCCCCAAATAAACCCTCTGCTTCTACATCCCACCCTGCCTTCTCCAGAACGGCGTGGCGAGCAGCAGCCAAAGCGGTGAAATTTGCCATTGTGGCCCCGGTGACAAAAGAACCTCCGCAGTCCGGGGGTAAATCCAGAACATCTATTAGCCAACGAAGAGCGATTTCCTCGAGCGCAACGGCAATAGGGGAACTTGCGACGCAAAAGGAGTTCTGATCCCACGCTCCAGCCAGCCAATTAGCCGCAAGTGCTACAGGAAGAGACCCTCCGGTCACGAACCCAAAATAGCGTGCCCCGGCGCTACCAACAGTTGCAGGTGAGCCAATATCATCGAGAAGAGCAAGGACGTCTTCGGGTTCGGTAGATTCATCCGGGAGGGGTTCATATAGCTTTGAGAGGCGATTGACAGCGTCAAGCGATGGCGCAACGCTTCGTTTATCTAAGCCTACCAGGTACTGATTTGCACGCTGCAAAACTTCTCTCAGCAGATGTTTCATTATATCTAACTCCTAATGAACTCAACCAATTTATCCTGAAACCGGGTCCCTACATTTTTGAAATGTGATTATGTCAAATTAATGCCAAAATATTTCAGATAGCAAGGTGAGATAATAAAACAGACAGGTTCACCTAAAAATAACTAAGGTAACAATTCAAGACTTGGCTCCAATTTTCTGAAAAAATCTTTATGGCTGAATGCCTGGAAAGCCTTTGTATTCCTTTTTCTCCGGATATTTATAAGTGGACATTTTACTGGTCTTTTTGCCCAAATCCACAAGGCCTTCCATTATTTTGACCGCAGCCGTAACACCATCAAAGACGGGCACACCCAGCTCTTTTTCAAGGTTTTTAGCAAATTTTACCATCCCTGCCGAACCAAGACAAATTGCCTCAGCCCCATCTTCAGATACGGCATTTCTTCCCTCAACGGTCAATGCGTGAAGTCCACCCTCCGGATCGTGCTCATAGTCGAGGATATTCATGGTTGTGCAGCGTATTGAAATGCATTTATCTTTCATCCCCGACCGTTCAACAACCTCCCAAAGCAAAGGTTTGATGCTTTTAGTCACTGTGACTATAGAAAAATTGGCTGCAACCATATTCGCCATATACATTGAAGCTTCGCCAATGCCCACCACTGGCACGTTCGCAATTTGCCTGGCAGCATAGAGTCCGGGATCGCAGGCAGCGGCGATAATGAAGCCATCAAAACCCTCCTTTACCCCCTTGTGTACTTCTTCCATTAAGCCGGTTAGCGTTGCAAACTGGTCGTGAAAATTATCGATGGAGGCAGGCCCTTTCTCGGGGCTTACCGCTACAATCTCAGTGTCGGGCCTCGCCACATAAGTCGCGGCATCGTATATCTTATCAGTCATAGATTGGGTTGTATTGGGATTGATGACTTTTATTCTCATCTCCAGCTACTTCCTTTAAAATAAATTTATGCTGATGGCATATCTTTTTACAGTTTTCTGCCCTAAATATGTATGAACGTTAAAAGGGGTGGGCAAAGCATTCAAGCAAAAATCCTTGAATCCAGTTTGACTCAAAGTTTAGACAAAGTTTTTATGGTCTCTGTAAGCACTTTTATCCCGTTCTCAACATCCTCCCAATTTGTCCACTCCAATGGCGAGTGGCTTATTCCATTGATACTCGGGACAAAGACCATAGCCGTCTTAACCTTTTTTGCTATATTCTGCGCGTCATGCCCGGCGCCACTGTTCATTCGTTTTGTTTTAATCCTCATAGCCGTTGCCGCTTCATCTATGGCGTCCACAACTTCCCTTGAGCAGGAACATGGAGGATAATCAAAAGGAATATCTATAGTGGTCTTAATGCCGTACTCACCTTCCAAACCCTTGATAGCTGTTATAACTTCATCTTGGAGTTTCCTCATATTCTCTTTGTTACTATCCCTAATATCTATGCCCATCTCCACTTTCCCGGGAATAATGTTTGGTGCTCCAGGTCCAACCACCATTTTGCCTACAGTCGCCACGGTCGAACCTCCAAACTCCTTCACCATTTCGTTAGCTCGTCTGTTAGCCAACAATACAATATTGGCTGCCGCGACCAAGGGGTCTTTGCGTAAGGACATGGGCGTTGTACCGGCATGGTTCTCTTCACCGGTCAAAATAGCATTAACCCAACTCAGGCCTGTAATGTTTTCCACAATTCCAATGGGCATTTTTTCCATATCAAGGACCGGCCCTTGCTCCACATGGGTTTCTATAAAGTACTCTACGTCACCCAAATCCATCATGAAATTGCCCCTGAGCGCAAGGGTATCTAAAGCCTCTTTTAGCGTTACCCCTTCACCATTTTTTATGCCTAATGCCTCATCTACCGATATATCACCCGCAATAACGGAACTTCCCAGCAATGTTTTTCTGAATGCTGACCCCTCTTCTCCCATAAAAGCAACCACCTCAATGGGTCTCTCATTTTCAAATCCTTCATCATTTATTATCCTGACTGCTTCGAGTGCGCTAACAACTCCAAGTGGACCATCGAACATTCCACCGTTCAGTACCGAGTCCAAATGTGATCCGGACATAACTGCACCCTTGTCTGTTTTTGCGCCCTCCTTCCTGGCATATATATTGCCTACCTTGTCAATACGGACTTTAAGACCCGCTTCTTTCATCCTTGCTATCATGTATTCCTTCGATATCTTGCTTTCCAGAGTTCCTTCAAGCCTTTGTAACCCATTATCAGGATCCAATTGCTCATAAGATTCAATCTGAGCAGGAATTCTTCTTCCCATCTCTCCCAGCTTAATTAAATCTTCTTTCCACCTGTGAGGTGACATTGGTCTTGCCTCCTATCTCCCTGTTCAAATCTTGGCTTTGTTAAACAGAAATCTTTCTGCGGACAGCAGATCCGCTGCAATGATCTTTTTGCGTCGGTTAAAATAAAGATCACCGTTCTAATATTAGCTTTTATCGGTTTCCCGGTTACTTAACCTTGGCCGTTGCCTGCGACATTGATTCTGACATTAATAATTCAGATCTCCAGTCTCAGCCTAAGTAAGTCTCGAGTATGCCAATCCGTAAGGTTCGCGTTCGATGAATTTACCCTGGCCCAATTTGCCTACAAACTCGCCTTTATCAACGACAAGGTTCCCGCGCAGGTAAACTTTCTCTGCCCTGCCTTTCTGGTCAAATCCCTCGTAAGCGTTGTAATCCACCCCTTGCCTGGAGGTTTCTACACAAATTTGCCCTTCCCATTCAGGGTCAAAAACCACAATGTCAGCATCTCCACCGATCACAATACTTCCCTTCCGTGGGTACATCCCGTAAAACTTTGCCGGGGCAGTCGCATAAACATCAACCATCCGCTGGAGTGAAAGCTTCTTAGACAGAACACCATATGTGTAAAGAATCGCAAGACGATTCTCAACACCCGGAGCACCGTTGGGTATCTTTGTGAAATCCCCGCGCCCCATCTCTTTCTGGTCCTTAAAATTAAACCCACAATGATCTGAACCGACAACCTGGAGCCAGCTATGCTCAAGGGCCTTCCAGAGCTCATCGTGGTGCCACGATTCTCTGAGTGGAGGTGAACAAACATATTTGGCACCCTCAAAATCAGGTTTTGCGAGATTTTCTACATCAAGTGTCAGATAATGGGGGCAGGTCTCTCCATAAATGTTTACCCCCTCCAGATTGGCAGTCCTTAGGGCCTTCATTGCTTCTGAACAGGAGACATGGACAACGAAAATAGGGGCATCTGCTGCTTTGGCCAAATACGCTGCTCGCGCCGTTGCCTCCGCTTCAACTACAGGCGGACGGCTGGTTGCGTGATATTTAGGATCTGTTTTGCCCTCCGCGAGCAATTGCTTTTGAAATATGTCAATTACATGGGCATTCTCCGCGTGAACCATCATCAGCATACCCACATCTTTGGTTGCTTGCAGCATCCGCAACAGGGTCTCATCATCAACGTAAAAAGCCGTCCCCTTGTAGGCCATGAACAACTTAATGGTTGAGACACCTGCCTTTACCAACGCACCAACCTCCTCAAAGATACCCTTTTTGGCGGAATCCATGACCATTGCATGCAAACTGTAATCCACAGCGGTTTTGCCTTCTGCCTGCTCCTCCCGGTGTTTATATATAGAATCTAAAAGACTCATCCCCTCAGGCTGAGGTGCAAAGTCAATAATCGAGGTCGTTCCACCAACAATGGCGGCAACTGTAGTATCAAAGCCTGCAGTATGCGTTCCCATAAAAGGCAAAACAAAATGGGTATGACCATCAATTCCCCCAGGCAACAGGTACTTACCCTTTGCATCGACGACTGTTTCGGCACGGTTATCAAGCCCTTTTCCAATGGCAATAATTTCCTCCCCGTCAATAAGAACATCACCTTTAAACTCTTCCGTTGCTGTAATAATTGTACCATCCTTGATTAGTGTACGCATTTATTGAACCTCCTTGAAACATTATTCTAATTTACCTTAAAAAAAAGCCTCAAGTAATAATGTGGTATTTATTCCACCAACTCACCACTTTGAGGCGAAGTGTCCCTCAGAACCCAATACCTCTGACCTATCATACAGGGCCGGGATTTCTACAACGACTTAAGCAAATATTTTCAACATATTTGCAGATGGTTGTAAAAGCCTGCAGCCATAGGTTTTTAGATGGTGACTCGGACCATCGACACTACTTGCGGCTGTTCATCACATAATAGGGCTCAAAGTCGTGCTTTTCCCACCCTTCATACCACTTGTGATAGTATGGTTTGATTTTCTGCAAGTTTTCGGCGAATTGTCGCTGTTCCGGACTAATCCCTTTTTTTGCCTGCTCACGGACCTCCTTATAAAGCTGATCCACATCCAGCGTCAGAAACTTTCGATCTTCCATGACCACCCTACCGCCTACAATCACCGTATTAACATGGATCCCCTTGGCCCGGTGTATAAAGATTTCAGCGATGTTCAAATCAGGCGACATAAAAGGATCGTCCATGATCTCATCAAGGTCAACCAGTATAGCGTCGGCTTTCTGCCCGGGTTTGAGTGCACCTACTTCTCCTTCAAAACCACACACCCGCGCTGCATTTGTAGTGCCCATTTTCAGAATGTCAAAGGCATCGAGAGCTGGCGTATTGGCCAGATCAAAGCCTGGAACACGGTGGAGATAGTACATCATTCTCAATTCCATGATAGCATCTTCGTCATCATTGATTCCCTTGTCATCAATTCCGAGAGAAACGTTTACTCCTGCCTTATGCAGATAATAAACCGGGGAAATGCCATTTCTGACCGCAAGGTTGCAGCTCGTGTGATTTGTGGTAGATGCCCCCTTGGAAGCCAGGAGCTCGATATCTGACTCGCTTACATAAACCGCGTGACCTAAAGTCAGGTTTTCGTCCACGAGACCCAGCTCGTCCAAATAAGCGACTAAGGACTTGCCGTATTTCTTCAAGCCATAGGCTTTTTGATGGGGGCTTTGCAACGTATGGATGTGAATTTGAAGCTTGCCCAGCTCATCAGCCCTTGCCTTCACGCGCTGATGAAATCCCACCGTAGAGCCCTGGGCCCAGCTTGGGCCAAATATGATGCGCGTATCTTCATCGTTGTAATGGCTGTATAAGTGTTCGAAAAGATCGAAGTACTCCTCCACAACAGCTTCCTTATCATAGAAAACCATCGGCCGACAGAACTCCTGCAGGTCCGGGGGGAGTGTTTTGAAGAACTCGGTGTCATCATATGCCAAAGTGTTGTCGTTTCGCATTCCGGGGGAGTATGCAAAACGAATGCCTGACTTCCGGTAACCTGCAATCGCCTTCTCCGCAATTTCGCCCATATTCGGAGCTTCACCCCAATTGTTATGATGCATGGTGGTACAGCCGCTACGCAGATGCCGTACCGCACTCATCATTGCATTTAGTTCAGGGTCGATGTCAAACATGAAGGCCCAGTCGATCAGCGCATTTTCCAGGAAATCATAACTGACTCCTCTCTGGATAGCGCTCAAACCCCAGCCATGACTGTGGCCGTCGATAAGCCCAGGCATAAGCAGTTGATATCCGTTGCCTTTGACGGTCGCATTCGGATATTTGCCCTTCAGTGAGTCATAATCCCCAACTTCCACAACTTTGCCCCCGGAAAAGTAGGCTGCCCCATCTGTGAGGATCCCATCCTCCGCTAAACTCGCATCAGTGATAACGAATTTGCCTCTGACCAGTATATCCATAACCGAATCTCCTCAGAAATAATTAAAAATCGATTCATGTGCCGGCAAAAGGTAATCCTTTACTCAAAAAGATTACCTTTCGCCATTACCTTTTGACCGCTGCTTTAGGATGACTCCTTTGGTACGCCATCCACTCCTGCTTTCCTTAATATGATGTAGAGCACAAAACTGATTGGTAAACCGATCATCCATGACAGACTTAAGACTGGGAAGGAAGCCCCCGCACCGCAGACCAGCGCAATGATTGCTGCAAGGGAAAAACCACCCTTGTACCAGTATTTGCTGCCCTCTTTGGTGTCGTACAACGCATCCACATCAATTTTTTGCCTGTTCACAACCCAGTAATCTGCCAGTGTGATACCCAGAATGGGTCCCAGCAGGCAAGCGTAAACACCCATGAATGTGAAATAGTGTTCGCTCGTGAACAGAATCCATGGGCAAGTTGCCAAGGAGATGACACTTGTGATCAAAACAGCTTTCTTCCAACTAATCTTATCAGATATATCTTGCAAGGTGTGCGCCGGGGGCAAAATATTGAGTGTCAGGTTCGATGAGATCTGTGCACCCAAAACAAACAACATCATCAGCACCCCGATTAGTACGCTGGGAGCAACGTCCATCATGGCGGCTACAGGATCCGGATTTCCGGTTGCCATACCATAAAAGACCCCTAAGACCATCATATAAAAAAATGCAGGACCAATTCCAAGCATGTGTCCCCACCAGTTGTTCCCACTCCCCTTGGACTTGACCAAATGGCGCGACATGTCGGAAACGTTCAACGCACCGGTTATGATAATAGCAACCCCAACAGCGAATACGCACAAGAATCCGTAACCCCAATCCCCTGGATAAGTAAAGGCTTCATGTTTTGTAAAGTCACCCTCAATAAGTACCTGAATCAACCCAACGGTCATGAGGACAAGTAATATGAATCCGGCTACCGTATTAAACCCCCTCATTGTCTTTATTCCGCCCATGGCCAGAAAGACATTAATAATTAGAAAAATAATGAAGTAGAGCCATATATTCCCGAATCCCCATAGCGTCTGGGTCAGGGAGTTTAGTGCTAAACCACCGGCCCAAGTGGCAATTCCATACCAGCATACTGCCGGTAAGGAACGCACGATGGTTCCAATTTTTGCGCCCTTGATGCCAAAGCTTGACCTGCACTGTACCGTGTAGGGGATTCCTGCCCTGTAGCCAGGGAAAGCATTCAGCACAAAGAGAAATCCGCAAACTATGGATGCCAGACCAAGTGCAACGACGGCCTGTATAAAATTAACTTTACCGTTAGGATAGATCGCAAAAAAACCAACAGCAAACATCATGACCACAACCATAGCTGCCGCCCATACTGGGATATATGACCACAAAGGAATAGATCTGTTTTCATCTGTGATCGGTGCCAATTCTTCCAATTCCATAGAATCTTTATTATTATCCATTTCCCCCTCCATTGCGCTTCATTTAGATAACTGTTTCATACCGTAAAAGCCATACTCGTCTTCTATTTGTAATGGTCCTTCACTCTCACTCTACGATTCCAACCTTGCGTCAACTTACTAACCCAAGTCATTCATCAGTGTATCACCTCCCTCCCAAAAAATCAGCGGCAAGGAATCAACTAATCCGTTCCCGTTCCTCCCGCCTGAGTTCCCGGCGCAGATACTTGCCGACTTTGGACTTGGGGAGCATGTCCCTGAACTCTATGTATTCAGGCACCTTATAAGAGGTGATCCTCGATTTGCACCACCTGATAAGCTCGCTGCCGGTAATCCCTCTGGCATCTTCTTTTAGTACAACAAACGCCTTGATTCGTTCCCCCACTCTCTCGTCGGGCACACCGACCACGCATGCAGAAATGGCCGCAGGATGGTCTTTGATGGCTGCTTCGATCTCGGACGCTGATATGCGGTACCCTTTATGCTTGATCATATCCGCAGTGCGGTCTACGAAGTACATATAACCCTGTTCATCAACCCTGACCAGGTCTCCGGTCTTGTACCAGAGCTTACCGTCGATTTCGACGAAACACTCTCTGGTTTCATCCTCCTTGTTCCAGTAGGCTTCAATCATAAGCCTGGAACTGACAACAAGTTCACCGGTGCTCCCCGGGGGAAGTTCTTCCATTGTTTCAGGATCAGCGATCCTTATCTCTTTTTCAGGCATGAGCGTGCCTATGGTGTCTAAGGGGGGATCCCCTGTCACACGAACCATGGTCACACCGCCACAGGTCTCGGTTGCCCCGTACCCCTGGAAAATCCGTGTGCCGAAATGATCCATCCACCGCCGTAATACCTCCTGGGGCAGGACGTCACCACCCGTAAAACAGTATCTTAGAGATGAAAGATTATAGAAATCTCTTCGGTCGTGTTCAAGGATCATACGGTAAAGGGTCGGGACTCCGAACAAGGTTTTGGCACGATATCTCTGCACGTAGAGCATAAGTGCGTCGAGATTGACCCGGGGCATAATGATTACAGTAGCACCAGTCAAACATATGGGGCCCAGCCCGAAAAGCTGACCCAGGACATGAAAGAGGGGAGCCCCCTGTACAATTACGTTTTGTTCCGGGGGGACAAGGGGTTCTGAAATCTTGAGTTGGGCGAGGAATGACTCAATATATACAGTATGGTTGATCGGCACACCCTTGGGAAACTTCATGGTCCCGCCGGTGTAGAGGATTTCCAGAATCTCGTGCGGCTTGCACTCGTTGCGCACAGAACCATCAGGCGAGGTTTTTAACAATTCTCTGAATCGGGTAACCCTCCCTTCATCTACTTTCCCGTCCGGGATACGATCAAAACCTCTACCGATAGACCGTTTCCACCAGGGAAGCATATCGGCGATGTTGGAGACGATAATGGTATCAAGAATCCCTTTTTCCTTGAGCTTTTTGGCATGTCCGAAATTCGTGTCAGCAGAGAGCACACCAACAGCACCCGAGTCCATGGCGATGTATTCCAGATCGTGGATGGTATAGATGGGGCTAACCGGCACAGGCACGGCGCCGATTTTTTGGAGGCCTAACCAGGTAACCACCCATTGGGGGCAGTTCTGAGTGTAGATAATAAATCTGTCCCCTTTTTTTATCCCTAACTTCAGAAAGGCAGTTGCCATGCGATCGGCAGCCTTCTTAAGAAACCGATATGAGTATTTTTCCCCTAAAAAGATGAGCGCCGTCTTATCGCCGGCCTTATCGGCTGTTTGTTCAAACGCCTCGAAGATTGATTTATTCATCTTCATAATCAACCCCGAAATAGGCGCTTCTCACGTCAGGATTGTCTAACAGAACCTTGCTGTCACCCTCAAAGGCAAGCATGCCGTTTTCCAGGATGTATCCCCTGTTGATGATCGGTATCAGGGGCCGGGCAAATTGTTCGGACACCACAATCGTCACCCCGGCATCCTTGTTGATACGCTCTATTGATTCAACCAAGGCTAACTGAACGAGAGGGCTCAGCCCCAACAAAGGCTCGTCTAAGAGCAGTAGCCTTGGGTTTGCCATCATTGCAATGCCCACTGCAAGCATCTGCTGCTCTCCCCCGCTCATTAATCCGGCCCTCCGCTTCCGGATTTCAGCGAGCTTTGGGAACATCTCATAAACAGAATTCATTGCAGGTTTGATCTCAGATCTCTTCCTGAGGTAACCGGCAATCTTGAGGTTTTCCACAACGCTGCTTTCACGAAAAACCGGATGTCGCTCCCTGCACAAGACCAGACCCCTCTTTACCCTATCATCGGGCCTTAGATCGGTAATATCTTCGTCCTGAAAGAATACC
>Ga0222627_1000478_pt1 | contig 17697 bp, 19 predicted proteins | sample AntAcemetageno93_FD_179859 | JGI IMG/M metagenome (GOLD analysis project Ga0222627, IMG submission 179859) | Saline water microbial communities from Ace Lake, Antarctica - #93 | ecosystem: Environmental > Aquatic > Non-marine Saline and Alkaline > Saline | place: Antarctica: Ace Lake | collected... | reverse complement strand
GTGATTCTATTCTATATTTTTCATCCAATGGACATCCAGGTTATGGTGGTTTAGATATATTCAAATCAAATTTTCAGGATAGCATTTGGGGTAATCCTGAAAATATTTTATCTCCATTAAATTCAGTTGATGACGATTTTGCTATCATTTTTAAGAATGATAAGGAAGGATATTTTTCTTCAAACAGGAAAGGGGGTTTAGGTGGGGATGATATTTATCATTTTAGAACAAAAAAGGTACAGTTTAGTATCGAAGGGATTGTTAAAGATGAAAGAACCTTATTTACACTTAGTAATGTTCAGGTTTCTTTGGTAGATAGTGATAAGGGAACAGCAAGAAAACTAACTAGTGAAAAAGGGTATTATATATTTGATTCTGCATTGATAAAGGAGGACAAAATATATAGTTTAGTTTTTTCCAAAGAGAATTTCTTTTCTGTTAGTTATGAAATAAGTACTCTTAACTACATTGATAATCATGATTTTGTTTATGATATTTTGCTTAACCCGATACCTGCAGAACCTATAATCTTGCCTGACATACTTTATGATTTGGGTAAATGGGATCTAAAACCACAATATCAGGACTCATTAATAGTATTGGTTAAAATACTAAATGATAATCCTAATCTAGTTATTGAATTACGTTCACATACTGATTCAAGATCAAGTTTAGAGTTTAATGATGAATTATCTCAAAAAAGGGCTCAGTCAGTTGTAGACTTTCTTGTAAGCAAAGAAATTGAGCCAATGAGGCTTATTGCTAAGGGATATGGAGAAAGAGTACCAAGAAAATTAGGAAAGAATATTCCTGCTAAGGAATATGTTTTCAAGGAAGGAGTAGTATTATCAGAACAATTTATTGAAAATTTAGCTTCAACAAACATTAAGGAGTATGCTCACCAGCTAAACCGAAGAACTGAATTTTTGATTATTGCTAAAGACTATGAAGATTCTCAATTAGCAGAAACATATATTACTGAAGTTGAAATCATTAATGATTCTTTGGGCATGGCCATTGATTATACACTTTCTAATGAAGATTATCGCTTGATTGATTGCTACATTAATAATTTCAAAAGCAAAGCCCTATTGAGTATGAAGGAAAATGATTCTTTCATTGGAGAACAGAAAGTGATCGAGTTAATGAAACTAGGGGCTCTATCAAAAGAAAACTTTGAAGGAAATATTGATGATATATTGATAGATAACCATATCAAAGATGGGGCTATTGTTATGATTGATGAGTTAAGAGTTGGAGATAGGGAAGTGATAGATTTACGGCTTGTTGTAAAGGAAGGTGATGAAACCTTGATTTATTTAGGTAATGATTTACTAAATGAATTCGGCAATTATAAAATTGATGATACTAAGAAACAGATAATATTCAAATAATATGAAAAAGTTCATCTATATATTTGTATTCGTGCTGCTTGAACATATTGCATTTTCACAGCAGCAAACTCAATTTACACAGTACATGTTTAATAAAACTGAATTTAATCCTGCTGCAACCGGATCATCCAAAGCAATATGTGCATATGGGGCAGCTCGGTATCAATGGATGGGGCTAAAAAATGACAGTGGTCAGGTAATAAACCCAAGAAATTATCTATTTAACATAGAATTACCAATTTATTCTATCCGAAGTGGTATTGGAGCATCAGTTAATTATGGTCGATTGGGAGTCGAAGATAATTTTGATATTAAATTGAATTATGCTTACCACCAACCCATAAATGAGAAACATGTTTTAAGCATTGGTTTCTCATTTGAATTAATGAATAAATCAATAGATTATTCTCAGTTTTTTGTTTTTGATAATGGGGATCCGCTATTAAATAATATTGATAAAGAAAGTGGCATATTTACTGATTTTGGACTAGGAGTCTATTATCAGTTTAAAGATAAATTCTATACTGGACTATCGGTGAGCCAAATTACAGGTGCCTCTAGTGAGATTGGCGAAGTAAAATATGATTTAGTACCTCATTATTATTGTATGGCTGGTTATAATTTCACTTTGAAGGAAGATAGAAAGAGCCATTTTGTATTAGCCACAGGTTTTTTGGTTAAGACAACCTTTGATATAACACAAATCGAGCTCCACGCTCTATTAAGATATAATGACAGATACTGGGGTGGATTAATGTATAGGAAAGACGATGCTATAGGAATTATAGCTGGGATGAATTATAATGATTTTTCTTTCGGATTATCTTATGACATTACAACTAGTTCATTGGCACAAGCAGGTAGTAAAGGTTCTCCAGAAATTTTTATTAAATATTGTTATCCAATAATCCCTAAAGTAAAAAAGAAAGGGTACTATAATCCTAGATATTTATAATCTTTATTTGTAAGAAGTATTTTATAGCTATAAATTATTAGAATTTCTATTAATCCGCTTAGCAATCTTTTATTCAGTGAAGGATGGAAAGGCAAGGACAGCGGAAATTAGGTAGTTATAGTTGTAAGCCCTGACGCTGTTTATATATCCTTGCGTTGTTGGATTGAACTAATACTTTTGTTAGGAGGGTAAGGATTCAACCTCATCATCACCTATAAATCACTTTAATTCCACTGACATAAGCTCTCTTCAGGCTTTCATATGTAAAGAAAAAGAATTCTTTGTTTTAAGCGATAAGCTTATTGCATTTTTTTCAATTGCTATAAAAAATACTGACAATTAGATATTAGATTCTCCATTACTTACTTCCATCACCTCAATCAGCTTCTTATACTTTTTCTCCAATACCTCTTTTGATCCCAAACCATCAACCCATGATTCAGGTATTGAGCTGAAGCCATATTTAACCCCTAACAAACTTCCAACAACACAACCATTAGTATCAGCATCGCCTCCTTCATGAATAATCTGCATTATTCCATCTTCAAAGCTACCTGCATGGTAATATGCCCAAAGTCCCGCAGATAGAGTTTTTAATGTATATCCCATGTCTTTATTATTGTCCAGGTGTAGAGCTGATATATCTCTTGTAAAAGGTGCAGCAAAGTATTCTTGTACTCTTAAATCCTGTTTTGAAATGAACTTCTGCAGTCTGTTTTGTTCCACAGGTTTTTTGTTTAACTCCGATGAAACTAAATAACCAACAACCTTGCAGCTATCCATACATCTTTGATCATGATGAGTTAACCCACATATTTGTGATGAATTAATCAATACAGATTCCTGATCCCAAAAGTTCCATACTCCAACAATTGATGTTCTCATTACTCCACCATTAGGTGCTACTTTTTTCTTTTTTAACTTCCAGACCAACTCAGCAGCTTTCTGTGGATACAAAGTGTACTGAGGCATGGACAATACTGACAGAGTTGTTCTTCCTATTCCCATCGGGTTGTTAAGATACCAATCATGAAATCTCTTTGCTGTATCTAGCAAGTTTATATTCCCGTTATCATTTATGCTGTTTAGGATACAAAGGAATTGATCTGTATCATCAGTCCATGATCCTTTTTTCCATCTTGACCGGTGCTTATCCTGAAATATCTGATCATAGTTTGTCAAGCCATCAGGATACTTTGTTCTCACTTCTGCTTTGCTCATAAACTCAGTACCCAAACCTAAAGCATCTCCTATAGCCTGACCATAAATAACGCCTTTTATCTTGTTCCGGATGCATGTGTCCAATTTCATATTTAATGCCTCTCTACGGGGTCTCACATAGGTTAGGATGCAAGCTATTATTTAATCAGATAATGATATGCAATCTACATCAGCTAATTTATAAAAAATATTGCTTTAAACCGTTCAGGAAGTTTTTGCAAGGGTTTGCAGTTAAAGGAAATTAAATTTAGCCCTAAACATACTTTTATTAATTGATGACTGAATTTGATAATGGAGCGCAATATTGCTGGGCGAAGATTGGTCTGAGGCACGAAGAGCAACGAGCATGCAGTAAGCAGGCGAAATGTTATACTTATTGATAAACGGTACAATATATATTTTGTTTTACAACATCATATCTAAAATAATTGTATATTTGAGAGCATCTAAAAAAAACTCATGAACTACATAAATATTATCAAAGAAAGTTAATGTTGTACAAGTACAAAAGGTGTGCTTTATATGCCATATCAGTATGTATTGGTTACATCTTAGCAGTTATAATGAAGAAAATAAGAGCAGTATAACCTTTACAGAGTTGTTAATCAACATTAAAAAATGAAAACAATATTTCTAATATTATTATCCATACTTTCTATTGAATCTGTGGCACAAATAACGTTTAGAATTGAGGATAACATATCTTACCCTGACCTTAGCGTTAAGATTTCAGACAATGTAAGTTATCCTGATATACGAATAAAAATTGGGGAAGATATTAGTTACGAGGATTTTACAGTAGGCATAACATCAAATAAAAGTAAAGCAGATTTCATTATTACAAAATCTAGATATCCAGATTTAACTGTTAAGGCATCTGATAACATTTCTTATCCAGATTTAAGAATAAAAGCAGGTGAAAGTGTTTCATATGCAGATGTAACTATTGAAATAAAAAAATCTGGTACTGTAGATTATTTAGTTTACACAGAGAAAGCATTCATTTCACTAATTGACATTGTAATTTCCTTACTTCCAGCTATAAATAAAGAATTGGACTACAAATTTGAGAAAATACCAATCTATATAGATAATCAAGGTAATGAAAACTTAACTGATGCCATAGGCACACTAAAAGGAGCAAAAATATTTGCACAAGATGACGATAATACATACTTAGGCGAGATATCTAGTGAATATGATTCTGAGTCTATATTTAACAAACATGGCACCTATGGTAATGAATATAATTCAGAAAGTATTTGGAATGAATATTCAACTTTTGGAAATAAATATAACTCTTTGTCTCCGTTTAATAATTATAGTTCTAATCCACCATTGATTATTAAAAATGGAAAATTAATAGGATATTTGACAACAAATGAGTCAATTAATGGAGGCGTATCACCATATATATTAAAAAGTAATAAAGATAAACTTTAACACAATAATGCACATTCATGTAATATAGATTTAATCAAATACAAAGTTATTAAGATCATTAATTTCTAATTTAATTATTATGAAAAGAAAATTAAATATTCTATTAACCTTAACGATAGTACTAGTTTTTTCAAATTGTTCAATTAGTAGCAAAACTACGGAAGCCATGAATAGCTGGAAGGGTTCACATATATCTAAAGTAATTGCTTCATGGGGGCCGGAAACTAAACTTACTGGAGATGGCAAAGGTGGTAAAGTATATACATGGGAAAGAAAATGGACAGCATTTGGATATTATGATTTTAAGGATGTGTATCACGAAGGAAAAAAGAAATATTGTATTAAAAATTTTTATGTCAATGAAAAAGGGATCATTTATTATTGGAGATGGCAAGGAGCATGTGATTAGATCTTTAATAATTTAAAAACCTATATGGAGCCTTTATCGGTGGGTAATGGAAAACAAAGGTAATATTACTTTTACGACGTTGTTTATGGGCAAGTTTAGACACAGCAACAACGATATTGAAGAAAAATGAAGACTCTCTATAAATAAAAATATAAAATGGACAATCTTAGATTATTTCTAATCGCTTGCATAATGATTTACATCATTCCTTCTTCTGCACAAGTTATAAAATCAAAGGATGGCGTTTCATTAGGGGAACGAAATGACTTTATTTCTGGTTGCACAAAAGGGGCTGACAAAAAACTTATGAACATTAATGGCTTGGAAATTGAAACATATAAATATTGCGCATGTGTTTGTGACAACTTAATACCTACACTTAATAGTTGGGAGATAGAAAAAGCTTTAAAAGAAGATAAGTTAATGGATTTATTTCTGAGTGACAAAAATATGGAAATATTAATGAAATGTCTTGAAGGTAAATTTAAAATAAATGAAGATTATGAATTCAGCAATTCCGACAATCCAGAACTGCAAAAGAAAATAGGAATTAAAAACTGTGTTGACGAAATAATGAATGATGAAGAAATGAAAGATATATGGACAGAAGAATTAGCTGAGGAATATTGCGACTGTGCAATTAATAAATTATTTTCTGCCGGTTATACATATAAAGACATTCTGGAAATAGAGGATGAAAATAGTGAGTCTTTCAATGAAATTGCTATGCCTTGTGTTACTGAAGTCCTAAAAGAGAAAATCGAATTCAAATCCTCAAATTCTTACAAAATTGCTGATATAAAAGGAGGAGGATACCGTAGTCTTATTCCATTGATTGACTATTTTGGACAAGGATACAAAATTAAAATAACGATATCGGGTGTAACTAAATACTACTTATTTGATACTGGCGCAAGTGATTTAATAATTGATAGAGATACGGAAAGAGAACTACTATTAAATGGGGTTTTGAAAAGAGAAAACTATTTAAGTAAAACAGAATACAATTTAGCTAATAACCAAACAGTACTAGCTCAAGAGGTTAAGGTTGACAATATTACCATTGGTGACTATACATTAAACAATGTTGTAATAGCTATAATTGATGAGGGTTCTTTGCTTTGTGGTAAAAGTTTTCTTGATAAATTCAAAAAATGGGAAATAGATAAACAAAATAATTTTCTGATTCTTTATAAATAATTTATAACGAAAACCAGTCCATAATAATGTATAAAAATAATAGCCGAGATAGTATTGAATTAAAGGATTGTAGCCCGCTCCCGAAAGCTTTCGGGACGGCTACTATCTTATACGAATCGTTATGTGGTATTAGGTACGGTAAAGGGACATAGTTTGCACTTTTTTAGGTTGTAATATGAAATCATAGTGAATTACCTTTACGTAATCATACCCAGAAGTGAAATCAAACTTCACTTTTAAACCAATACCATGAACTCAAAGCTCATCTTCAAAATAATATCAAATCTGTGATGTCAAAAAAATGGGCATTAAGTGAGCCCAAAAGTTATACAATCAGTATTGCAAATAGAATCAAAAAAAAAGTGAAAAATCTATTTTCTAATAATTCTTTACAAAAACACCCAAACCTTCTTTGTTTACTACACTTTTAGAAGAAAATTCTTCTTCCAAACTCTAAAATATTTGAATATTTGAATATTTTTAGCAAATTACCAGATTTCAAGCCAAAAAAGGTCAATTGCATGTTACACTTCAATCTCCCAAAAATTAATGTGATTGGTTGGAAAATTGGGATGGGGGTATTACTAACCTCAAACATACTGGGCTTGAAAGATCGCATCATATTGCCCAAATTTCATTCTAGATCTAGCTACATAGCATTATTTCATGCGAGATGATGCATACCTTCGTTTTGCACCAAAACGCATGAACCAGACACCATGTTAAAAGTATCTAGGATATTTTGCTTTATATATTGCCTGAATAATAAGAATTACAGCGTGGATTCCTATATACCACCACCACCAGTTAGGTATGTCTCCTGCGAATATTGCTAGCCAAATAAGAGAAACAAATCCAAGCACTAAGAAGACGGAAATCAAATTTATGACATATTCATTCATAATAAAAAGGTTTTAGTTTGAAATTGAAATAATTAAATAAAATAGTTCTCATTGTGCAGCCCTTTCGATTTGTGGTGAGTGCTTTGTCTCAACAGTATCGGAACCATATAAAGCTCTTATCTTGTCCATTTCCAATGGCTTCCTGTTACTGCTAGAGTATTCAACAGGACGCCAATACCACATCTGTTTGTTCCTAGCAAAGTAAAACCCATTTTTTCGCAGGTGTTCTCTGTGTTGATAGGTGTTTCCAGACAACCATACCCATTGAGAACACACTTCAATAGTTAGGTCAAGATGTATTACTTTGTTGATAATGTCAGGGAACATTAAGTAACTTTCTTTTTCAGCCTCTGATTGACCACTGAAGTTGAAGAAAGGATTATTAATAATCAGCTCATACTCGAAGTTGAGATTTTGCATTGTCTCTTCATCACCTCCAAAACGATCAGGGTGGTGCTTCATCGCTAGCTCTTTGTACTTCTGCTTTACTTCACGTAAAGTCCTGCATTGATTAAATAAAGATTTTTTCATAGCTATTTCTTTTTAGTTAATAATAATTTCAAAAAGAAATAACTCTATAGCTATATCAATGAATGTCTTCACTTAATTATAAAAATCAATAATTTTTAGTTTAAAATGAAGATAAATGACATAAAAAAGACCATCAAAAGTTTGTATAAACTAAGATGATCTTTGTGTCAATTACAGATGTGTATTGTTACTATGTTTTAATTAAAAATTGGTTAAAAATTAAAAACTAATCCAACACCATTATTTGTTGTGCTAAAAGAAAGGTTTGTATTTCTTTTAGTCATTTCCATTGCTTTTTTATTGTTAGAGCATTTGATAGTTTTAGATATCATAATTGGCATTCCAATATTAAACAATATAACACTGGCAATTATCCAACCTTCAGAACTATCAATATTTGCAGACAAGCTAATAGCACCTGCTCCAAGTCCAATACCGGCTAAAACAAAACCGAACGCTTTCTGACGAGCTGCATGTTTAAATTCTTTTTGATAATACTCATAATTATGACCTTTATATAAGCCCGATTGTTCATTAATTGTTGGTGATATTTTATCATAATTCATTTTTTCAACATATTCGCTAAGGTCGATATAGTTACCATCTTTTGTAATAGCAACTGCAACAACAACATCAGAAATTGAATCTTTCGTAAAGTGAACGTTATTACCATTTTTCACTTCATTGATTTTACAATCAAATATAATATTTCCACCCTCTGCAGGGTAAATAATGTCTGTCTGTGCCTGTACAATAATAACAATAAAGAGAATTGATAATGTTAATAATATATTCTTCATATTTCCAATGTTAAAAGTTAAAAGCAAAACCTACACCATCATTAGTAGCCCCATAAGAAAGGGTTGCTTTGTGTTTTGTCATTTCCTTTGCCCTTCTATTGTTTGCTGTCCTTATGGACCCAATAATTATCAATGGAACTCCAACAGCTACACCAATTTCACCACCTACCAATAAACCCTTTGATGTTTCTTCACTAATATCTTTAGTATAGCTTATTCCTATAGCGCATATACCTACTAAGGTCATAAAAATACCAGCTCCTTTAATGTAAGATGATTGTTTATATAAACGGTTGTAATATTCATAATCATGAGCTCTATACAAACTATCGTTAGTAGTTTGTGGTGGCTCTATAGAGGCATTCATTTTTTTAACATATTCGCTAAGGTCTATGTATGTACCATCTTTTGTAACTGCAATTGCAACAACAACATCAGAAATTGAATCTTTAGTATAATAAACGTTATTGCCATTTTTTACTTCGTTTATTTTGCAGTTAAATATAATATTTCCACCCTCTGCAGGATAGATAATGTCTGACTGTGCATTTCCTAGTAAAGCGCCAAAAAGTATGGCAATAATTAAGGTTAGCTTTTTCATAATGATTGAGTTTAAGTTAGAGATTTGTAAAGTTATACAAAAAAAAATAACATTATACCTTTGTGTCAGAATATGTGGCTTTCGGGATGGAGTATGTGTATGGCAGGGCGATAATAAAATTGTCAGGAGGGAAGGCAGTTTAAGCAAGCTAAAAATATCATGTGTGGAATGGGCGATATTGTTTAGGTTAATTAGACTGCCTTTTGTGCGTTAGCATTTTATTATTGCACTGACTTACTCATACCTATTATAACAAAAAGTGAAATGAAACATATTGGAATACTGTACGGGTGAAATGAATGTAGCGTAATGTAGCGTTACATGAGGGCTGACGTGCTTATGTGTTTATTGTGGGCGAATGAATAGCCTGGCAATAAATGAAATGTAATGAGTAAAAGGTTCTTGAGTATGCGAAAAGTCCTGAAACGTAATGAAATGGAATGTTTGTCAGGTTATGAATGAGGTAGGGTTTTTTGTGAGGTGGGGTGAATAAACTTATAAGCTAAGGAAAACCGAGTGTATAGTGAAATGTAGCGGAATGAATGAGGCTGTACTGTATGGTTTATTATTAACAAATGTGTAATAATTCGTATTGAAAAGAGTTCAGGGAGGGTTGCTAGTGCTTCTAACCTAACGACTAACAATAAAACATATAATGCATTAGCTTTTGGTGGCAGGATGTTTTATTACAAAGCCGTGTGTGAGCCGTGGTGGTAGGTGGGGGGTTATTTTACATATTGTCGAATTATAGTTGACAGCAAAGCCGTAACGGTAGGTTTTTTTGTGCGATAGCTGTCCTATAATTTTGCAATATGTAACTTAACTTTGGTTTAGAACCAAAATAATTATCTATCTGCCTAACAAAAAAATATCTGCCTGTTTTATTTTTTATCCTCTTCCAGGAACAGATACCCCCCCCCCAATCGCCTTTGAATCCTGACAAGCAATAAGTACTTAATGACTTCCAAAAAAAAAACTCAAATTATTTTTTTTTAGTCACTTCATGGAAATATATGTTTTTAAGAAGTCGAATAATTTGGCTTACTCAATTTATTAGTGGTTTTACACCAAATTTATAATAAAATAACTCAAAGACTAGATGACTTCAAATTCACTTATCACTGAAAAACAGCCTATTTATGGGTATTTTGAAGGAATTATTAACAACTAGCAATAAAATTTGATTGACATTATTTGCATTTGATACTATGTTGCCCTCATATTTAATAATTAAAATCAGGAAATATGAATTTAGCAACACGAGAGGATATCGAAATTTGGAAAAGAGAGTTGATAGAAGAGGTGAAAGACCTTATAAATGGAGAGGTTCCCCAGCCTAAAAAGTGGGTGAAATCAAATGAAGTAATGGAGATCCTGGACTGCTCAGCAGGGACATTACAAAATCTAAGGTTGACCTCAAAAATTGAATGGTCTAGGATTGGTGGCACATTATATTATTCATTGGATTCTATAAATGAGACTTTGGAAAATAATAAACAAAATGTGGCGTAATCTTTCATATCGGATCTTTTTGCCAAAACACTTAAAAGTAAATGTTTTTGAGATAGTGGAAAATTTTCCTCCTGATTTTAAGAATTTCAAGAGGGATAAACTTCTGTATATTCTCAGTTTGATACATGAGATTCCTGCAAGAAATAAAAGGGGCGCTCTGTCAAATAATGGCTATACTAATATTAGCTCAACTATACTTAAAAAGTTTGTTTATAACTACAGGCTATATCTTGACTATTTATTACTTCACGGTTTTATTGTTTGTGATGATCATTATATTCCTGGAGAAAAATCTAAAGGTTATAAAATTGCTCCTGATTTTATTAGTAAAGTGAAACCAGCTTACATTCAGAATCCTGAATTGATTCAAAGTATTAGAAAACATTATCGTATAAACAATTATACACAAAAAAATTATAAATACCTGAAAAAATGGATGGATGGACTAGATGTATGTCTTCAAACAAATTTGAACTTTTAGGGTCAAAATTTAAGAGAGTATTAACACAAATATAATTGATTTTTCTGATATTGTTTTTTTCTTTCCTTTAAGGTTTTATTTTTAATCCTTTTCCGCTGTTTAAGTTTTCTATCACCACGCCCATAATACACCTCTGCCGGTGTTAGATTTTGTATTGATTCATGATATCTTTCAAAATTGTAATACTTGACAAATTCTTCCATTTTAATTTCAAGTTGTCCAGGACTAAAGTAATTATCAAGTTTGATCACGTTTTTCATTGAACGATGGTATCTTTCGATTTTACCTTGTGTCTGTGGATGTAAAGGGCGGCCTCTTACATGTTTCATATCCTTAAGTAGTAAATAATCTGCAAGTTCATTGGATATATAACATGAGCCATTGTCAGATAATAGCTTAGGTGGATTGGATTTGGTTAAGTCTGTCTTTGCAAAAGCCATTTCTAAGTTGTTTTTTACATCTTCAGCCTTCATTGTGGAACAAAGCCTCCAGTCGACAATAAATCGACTGTAATCGTCTAAAATGGTTGATAGATAATACCAGCCCCAACCGTAAATTTTGAAGTAAGTAAAATCAGTCTGCCACATTTGATTTACAGCTGTTGTTTTATCGTGAAAGCTATCCGATGCACTCATTATCCTAAATGAAGCAGATGTAATTAATCCATTTGACTTTAATATTCTGTAAACACTTGATTCACTAATATAATACTTGTAAGTATCAGTAATGTACCATGCCAATTCTCTAGATGATAATTCTGGTTTTTCCAATGATATTTCGACAACTTTGTCTCTGTCAGCCTCATTTATCCTGTTCCAGCTACCTGATCTATTAGATCTTTTTCTGGCTAAGCCATCATACCCATCTTCTGAATATGATTTGTACCACTTATAAAAGGTTGTTTTATTGATTTTTAACTCCTTAAGGGTTCGTATCACTCCTAAATCAGAGTTTTCAACCAAACGGATAATTTCGTATTTCTCACGTTGATTGTAATGCATATACTTCTTCCGTTTTAACTTTCTCCATTCAAGTTTTTTTTCACATGCCTGTTCTCTAACAAAAGTTCTGCTACAAGCTCTTTTAAGGAACTATTCTCGTTTTTTAAATCATTTACCTCTGTAGTATTAGCTTCTCGAAGCGTATCTCCATTTAATCGCTTCTTGCCTGCTTCCATAAAATCTTTACTCCATTTGTAGTATATGCCCTGTGATATACCTTCTTTACGACATAATTCTGCAATGGAGTTTTCTCCACGCATACCATCAATAATAATTCTGATTTTCTCCTCGGAATTGTAACTCCTTCTTGTTTTCCTTTTCAAATCACTGATTAGTGAAGTTGCACTTTTCTTCTTAGCCATTTTCTTTACTTTTTAAGATGAATAAAATTATAAAATATCTATCTTAAATTTGACATGTGAAAAGTTCACTTTTTGCTGACACTATACAGTAAAAAGAATTATTATCGTGTGCATTCTCTACTCTTGTATAGAGTCAGTATTTGCACCCCAATCATGAAAGGAAAAGTGTTATAATCTTTTCTTGCAATATTTTGGTAATTTGAAAATGTATGTGATACTCGTTGTAGTATAATATAAACTCTCGGTACATATTTACTTCTTTAGAATACTTATTTCTGGATATTTTTTTATTGCTGGCAAGGTTTATCCAAAAATTAGGGTTAGCCCATTTAAGATACTTGTCATAGGAATCTCCATCCATTTTAGCTTTTTTGATTAAATAAGGGTCGTAAATTAGAGTTTCCTGCCATTTTGAAAACAGCTCCTTTACTAACCTGTTAAACACTTCAGTTTTCATTAAATCTTCTAGGTTGAAAGCACCTTTCTTATTAATAATCCTACTTGCAATCATTTTAATTTCAAATCGAAATAATTCTCCTGTTAAGTTGTACTGCGCAGCTTTATCATATGCTTTCAGGTAATACTCCGAATAAGTTGCCTGTTTAAAAGTTCCATTCTTAAAATCTCCATATTTAAAATCTTTTCGAAAATGCATATACAGGTATTTTAGTAGTTCTTTAGTAGGAATGGTGGGAATAACATTTGCACCTACTTCCAGGTTTATAAGGGTGCAATTTCGAGCATAAAGGTTAAAGGTATTTGTAAAGAGATAAATTACTTCTAGTAATTGAATCCTGGAGAAATCATTATAATTATGGATTCCATTATTCATGTATTTATGCAGACTGCCTGAAATAATAATGGTACCTGAAACATAAATGATAAATTTCATGCCTTTATATCTTGCAACCATATTATTTGATAATTCTCCAGTATTTACAGATACCATTTGTTTAAAATCAAGAAGTTGGTTATTTAATAATACATTAGGGTTTGTGTTTATAAGCTTTATTTTTACAAAATCAATCATTGCTTTATTTTTAATTGTTTAATTTTTTTGTAGGACTAACTTGTCAAGTAACACTAACAATGGTGTCTATTTACCTTGACCTAGTATCGTTTTGCAGACGATCTCTAGGCTTGTGTACCAAACAGCATAAGGGGTCATTATTATTGAAATTTAGCATTAGGTATTTCATTTTATATTTTTAGCCGTGTTGCTTAATTAATTCTCTAAATAGTTTATTTGCTGATCTGTAATCATCAAATATCCATACAGCTGGGTTTCGGAACGAATCTAAATGCTTGAACTCTTCACGACATATAGAAGATCCATCAGGTAGCTCTGATGTATATTTTTGTATTAATCCTGCTACAAAATGAATTGGATCTCTATTATATGCTCTGCCATAAAGAGCACAGTTTTCACTTATATCTAATTGTATCATTTCCTGGCCTTGAAATAGTAGAATTTCAGTTAGCTTTTCTGTTTGTGAGTTTCCTTCTTTCATTTTATAGATTTTTAATCGATAAGATTGATGAATGATCTTCAAGTCCATTAAATCTTTTTAAAGCTTGTTCATAAGTAAAACAACTCCATGCCCATTTGCCAAAATCTTCATTTCCAGGAAATTTTTCATGTTCAGGACTGAAATTGGCAAATACTTTTCGTGCAGGGCGTACCTTGATCAGGAATACTTCGTATCTTCTTGTTTTTGATGATACTTGCTGCTCATAAATGCACGATCTGCCTCCTCTGAGTAGTTGAGTATAGGTGAATCCGTTTTTCTTTAATTCACGTGGTAAGTATTTCATATTAATGTTTATTTGTTTTAGAGTTAGTTTCCAATAGATTATTAAGGGCATGGATATCATAAAAAACAGTGCCACCAACTTTCGAATATGTCAGGGCACCATTAGATCTGTAAGTTTGGATTGTTGAAGAAGACCAGCCTGTTAACTTCTGAAGTTCTTTGGCTCTTATCCATTTTTTGGATAAATGATCGGACACTTCATTTCTGATGATTTCTTTAAATTCTTTTAGAAGCTCATTTTTTACATCTCGGAATTCTTCGTTTATATCTATTTTGATGTTCATAACCTAGAGTACATCAATTGCCAATCCAATAATCTGTGGATTGATTTAGGCGATCTGGTAAATCTCAGAATATCAAATAGTAATAGATAACTTAAAGGAATGTATTGGTGGTGGTAAAGCTAAAAAAGTAAAGGTAAAGCTAAAATATAGTAATGGTATTTTAGACTTTTACTGACAAGGTTTGCATTTCATCGATAATTCTACTAATAACTTTAGATTTGATCGGGGTTTTTGAAATAAAGCTGTTCTGTTTGCTTTGTTTTAAATTTCGAAAAGGTTCTCCATCAAAATCACAAAATATCATTTCTATTCTCTTGTATTCACTTTTAATATTGTCGTTGTCCAAAGAATAATCTATTAGGTCCTTTTCGCTTAAATACCATAAGAAATAAAATAGGCTGCTTTTAGCAGAGTATTTTTTGTTTTTTGTTAAAATGGTCCACTTGATATTTAATGGTTTCTTTAAGGTCTCACCACTAAAAGCTGATTTAAGTGTTTCAAAATCAGTGTCAATAATTTTTTCTTTCGTAAAAAAATGGAGAAGATGGTAGAGTTGAGCATCTTTAAGGCTTCCTTTCCAAGTAAATGCTCTAATAGACCTGGATTTTTGGATGTCATTTATATCCTTGATGCTTTTTACTTGTGTTGCCTTATTTTGAGTTGATAATCCAACCTCAATGTTAAATAGTAACCGTTTATTTATCTCCTGTTCTATTTGCTTTATTGATTCAAGGACTACTTTATAGCCTTTGATACTAGATGCTTGAAAAATATTAAGAAGCACTGTTAAATCCTCTTTAACTTTGGAAATATATACATGAGTAATAATGAGTTTCTTATCAGTATTAACTTTGTTGTAAAGGAAATCCAATATTATATTTGAGTTGTATTTTAGTTGCCTTTCAAGCCATTCCTCAAATGTTTCTTCTATATCAATAACTTCTCCAGTTAATTCATCAAAATGATATGTCCATAGTTTATTGTTAAATGATAAGTATTCTGGGCGTGAAATAAAGTCTCTGTAATAGTTATGAAGTTCACCTCTATGGAGGTCATAGAAATATTTAAGTGGGTGTGAAATATTTACAGTTTTTAAATTCATAATTCAAATTAATTAGTATCTGAAGATGCTGTATTGATTTTTTCTAGAGGCTTCTTGGTATTCGATAATTTATCTTTTAACTTACTCATATCATTGCTAATCTTTTTATCCACAACCTTTGCATAAATTTGGGTTGTTTTTATTGAAGTATGCCCTAACATTTTGGAAACTGTTTCTATAGGTACTCCGTTCTTTAATGTAATGGTTGTTGCGAAAGTATGCCGTGAAAGGTGGAAATGGAGGTTTTTTTCAATTTTACAAAGCGTTCCGATTTCTTTCAAATAACCATTCATTCTTTGATTTGAATAGATGGGAAGCAGTGATTCTTTATCTTGAACTAAAGGATGATCTTTGTACTTGTTGATAATTTCAATTGCTTTTGGTAAAAGGATAATCCTTGATTGAGTTCCGGTTTTCTTTCTATCTACTACTAACCAATCATTACCATCAATTCCTTTTTTAATATTTGATTGATTTAATCCAACAATATCAATATAAGCTAATCCTGTAAAACATGAAAAAACAAAAATGTCTCTAACAAGATCAAGCCGTTTTATCGTAATTTCTTTTGTTACAAGTGAATCAAGTTCTTCATCAGTCAAATAATCACGTTTAACTTCTTTAATAGTGGTTTTGAATTTAAAGAAGGGATCAGCATCCAACCAATCTTGTTCCATAGCAAAATGAACAATCCTTTTTAAATTCTTTATATACTTCATTGTAGTGTTGTGACTACAAGTTTTAGTTACTTTGAAATACTGTTCAAGGTTTGAAACAAACGCAAAATCAAGTTTTTTAAGTTGTATATCGTCTTGTGTATAGTATTCTGATAGGAAGTTTTTAATATGAGTTAAAGTAGTTTTATATCGTGTTATGGTTGCTGGAGCATAATCTATTCCAACTCTTTCATTAATCTTTTTAATGAAGTAGTTGAAAGTAGTTACTAATGTATGAACATTTTCATCCTTTCCAGTAAATCTTTTTATTATTGCAGGACCCAAAATAGTTTTCTCTTCATCAATGAGTTGCGTATGAGCTTTCTTTATTTTATTGCGAATAACATTAATGTGATGGTTAATATCTTTACTATCATCATTAGTGCCTTTTGCTTTTCCAGCTAGGCTATTCCACCTGCCAGGATCAATAAACCTTTTTATTGAAAACTCTGTACGTACACCGTCTATGGTAATTCTAAGGTAAATAGGAACCTTGCCATCTTTGCGTTTTTTTGCTATAATGGTATGAAAAACTATTCCAAAAGTTGAAGTTGTTGTCATGGTATTCTGTTTTAGGTATCCTGATTTCACAAAAACAGGATAAAATTAAAGTAAATTTATTAAAAAACAGGAAAAAAAATAAACTTTATATTATACAAGCCAACAATTACTTACAAAGATCCTGGTGATCTATTCGGAGACCTATTCTGATTATTCAAAACAGGTACCCGAATAGTTCACCTTTTTGACCCCATATTGTCGATAATCATAGGTATTTTAAAAAATAAAAACCCCTGTAAATCATTAATTACAGGGGTTTTTGGTTCATTTTGGTATAATAAAAGTGGAGCTGGAGGGATTCGAACCCTCGTCCAAACAAGGAACCGATAAGCTTTCTACACGCTTATTTTGTTATTGATTTTCGAGAATTGCAAGGAAACAAACACCCTAAACAGTACCTTAGTTTCT
>Ga0222627_1000470_pt1 | contig 17858 bp, 18 predicted proteins | sample AntAcemetageno93_FD_179859 | JGI IMG/M metagenome (GOLD analysis project Ga0222627, IMG submission 179859) | Saline water microbial communities from Ace Lake, Antarctica - #93 | ecosystem: Environmental > Aquatic > Non-marine Saline and Alkaline > Saline | place: Antarctica: Ace Lake | collected... | reverse complement strand
AAATAGAAAAACTATTTTTGATAAAAATAAAAATTAAAAAAATCAGGATGAAATTGTGTATTCTTGATTGCCGATTTTTATGTACTGCAACTTACCGAAAGTTGTGTACTTTGGGTTTCTGGTAACAACATCTCTATTTGTTTCCCAAGAAGATGCTCAGGTAGAGAGTTTTCTAAAAACACTAAAGAATTCAAATGTTCAAGTCATCGGTCCAGAGTTAATATTTGGAAGAATCTATGATTCTATTGGATTTAATGAAGTAAAGGAGGATCTGTTCCGGCATTTGGTCATAGCCAGGATTGCATTTCCTTTAAGTAAATTAAAGACTGTTGATTATTTATTTCGTTACCAGGGCATTAACGTCACATCAAGCAGTATTTACCGCTTCCTGAACAAACTGAACAACAGCCTTAAAGATAAGGTTGAACAAATATCTTTTGAGCACACAAAAAGACTATTGAATAATAAACTAAGTGTCGTTTTTTACGATATGACTACATTGTATTTTGAGTCAGCAGATGAAGATGACCTCCGTAAAACAGGCTTCTCAAAAGATGGCAAACATCAAAACCCCCAGATTTTTCTTGGTCTATTAGTAGGCTTAGGTGGTTATGCAATAGGGTATGAGATATTTGAGGGAAATATTTATGAAGGTCATACTTTAATCCCAGTACTAGAAAAGATAAGCAAGAAATTTAATTTGTCAAAACCAATTGTTGTAGCAGATGCAGGTTTACTTTCAACAGACAATCTAAAACTGTTAAAGAAAAATGGATATCAGTATATTTTGGGAGCAAGGATAAAAAATGAAAGTGATAGCATAAAGGAACAAATCCTTGAAGCCAAATTAAAAGATAGTGAGCATAAGATAATAGTAAAGACCTCTGGACAAAGACTAATAATCAGTCACTCCGATAAACGGGCAAAAAAAGATGCACACAACCGAAAAAGGGGACTAAACCGATTAGAAAAACGTATCACCTCTGGCAAATTAACCAAATCAAGTATTAATAACAAAGGCTACAACAGGTACTTAAAATTGGAAGGTGAAATAAATATTGAGATCGATTATGAAAAATTTAAAAGTGATACAGCCTGGGATGGTTTAAAGGGCTACATTACCAATACACGGCTAGGGGCAAAAAAGATTATTGAGAACTATAATAACCTATGGCATATTGAAAGGGCATTCAGGATGTCTAAAACAGATTTAAAAATACGGCCTATCTATCATTATTTAAGAAATCGGATAGAAGCACATATCTGCATATCATTTACTGCTTATGCAATTTACAAAGAACTTGAAAGGCTTTTAAATAAGGATCATGTACAATTTTCCGTAAGAAGAGCTGCTGAACTAACCCAAACAATGTATCAACTACAAGTAACAATGCCAGAGTCCAAAACAAAGAAAAGCATCCTACTTAACATGGATGAAGAACAGAAACTGTTAACTAAACTGATTGCTGAAAATCTCAAGGGTGTTGCATTGGCGAAGACAGGAGGGGTTAAAATTATTATACTATCTTTGAAAATAATTTATTATATTTTTAATGGATAATGAGCCATAAATAACTATTCCGTATGAAATATAAACATATTTGCATGTTGAATTATTTCCAAGACATAAACATAAGGCAATTATTTATGTCAAAAAAGTTAGTCTTTGTTTTTATTATTATGGCATTAGTCATAATAATTTTTAATCTCATTGGGGTTTTAGGATTAGACTTTTTAATTAATGATGATCAAGTCAGATATTTATATTATACAGATCATGATTTTAGATGGACTGGCAAAGCAAGAAATTTCCTTGTTCCAATTTTTCAAGCCATATTTCATAATATTTTAGCATTTTCCCCTAACCTTTCCAGGTTTATGGTATTAATACTACTAATGATTCCAACTTCATGGTTATTTTTTATTTTATTAAATAAATATTTTAACCTACCAATTTTTATTGCATTTATAATCTCTACTTTGGTTCCTCTTTTACCCAATCAATTAATGTATCCAGCATTCATAGATGGATCATATGTTCTCGCAGCACTGTTATTTTATCTTTTTTCTTTAATTTATGGATTAAAATATCTAAATGAGCAATCTTCCATTAGTATCTATTTAGTATCATTATTAACTTTCATTATATCGACAATGATGTCAGAAATTATAATATTCTTGACAGCTCCCATGTGTTTTTTATATTTATTTGCTTTTAATAAAAGAAAGAAATATCTGTTAGTTTTAACTACATGTGCTGTCAGTCTATACAAATTAGTTGAATCAATTATGAATCAGCATTCTGCATCAAAAATTACAAATGTTGCTGGCAATAAAGTATGGAATAGAGTCATTAGTTCTTTTGAGTATATTAATCCTTTTAATATAAGAGTGGAAGTTCCTTTTGCAATTATTTATTTTAGCATTATTCTATTAGTTATTATTATTGGCATTTACCTGAGTTTTAAGATGCCAAACTATTTTCAGTCAAAAAACAGTACTTTTAACATAAACAGTAAATATTTTGCATTTTTTGTATTAGCATTCTCAATTATTTGGTATCTTTCGACAAGTTTAGTGTTTTATTTCGTAAGCCCATATTTTAGTAGCAGATACTTTTATATACCTGCTTTTGGTTTTATTTTATTATTTATATTGTCTCTTTATATTATACTTTTTAAGTATTTACCCAAAAAGAATTTTCTTATTTCCATAATATTTATGGCTATACTTTTATATAGTGGAATTAATAAAACACAAAACTTTAAAAGCTATAGTAGTGTTCTAAATAGATATTCTAAAAGATTCAAAAATGAATTAAATAAATATATAATCCCTTTAAATTCTCAAATTGTAATTGTTGGGAGGTCAGCTATAGGAACTGGGGGTTATTGGCATTGGTCAAGTGGCTTTTTAAGATTTTTATTAAAAAGAGATGATATCAATGGAATTATGCACATGCATTATAATTATTATAATCCATTTAATGGTATAAAGGGAAGGACATATAAATCTAAAATGACAGGAATAAATCTTGAATATCCAGTTTTGCTATTTGAAAATGACAATAGTTTTAATCAAAAGGAATTTGCTCTTCTTTGGGAAAATAAAAAAAGTAAGAATTCTGCATGGAGTATATATAAGTTCAATACTTTAACAGGAGATGCTTCTGTTTTTGCTACTGGCATTGGTTATAAAAAGTATACAGGCACTATTGATTCCTTAAAAATGGCTGGTATTAATCAAGAGGATATACTTTTCGGTCGCATTCCAAATAAAAAGGACAGCTTAAGATTAGGATTATGATGATTTTTATTAAATAAAAGAAAACTTATGAATATCAATCTTTGCAAAATAATCAACCTCCCCAAAATAGAAGACCCACGTGGAAACCTTACATTTATTGAAGAGGAAAACCATGTCCCTTTTAAAGTAAGGCGGGTTTACTGGATCTACGATGTACCAGGTGGAGAAATACGTGGTGGACATGCCTTTATAGAGCAGCAGGAAATGATTGTTGCCCTTTCAGGGAGTTTCGATGTAATAGTTGACGATGGAAAAAACAAAAAATCTTTTTCATTGAACCGGTCTTATTATGGATTATATTTACCCAATGGTTTGTGGAGGCACATGGAAAATTTTTCAACTAATTCAGTAGCAATGGTATTATCTTGCACTTTTTACAATAAACACGATTACATTCGTGAATACAAAGACTATTTAACATGGTTGAAAAAATGATAAATACTTTATCCAATTGTTGTATTATTCAGTTACCTAAAATTAACAATAGAGCAGGCAATATAACCAGTGTTGTTAACAATGAAAATGTTCCTTTTGGTGTAAAAAGAGTTTTTTATATATACGATATACCTGGTGGCGAAGATCGGGGAGCACATGCCCATAAGGAATGCCATCAGTTTTTAGTTGCCGCTAGTGGGAGTTTTGAAGTTGAAATAGATGATGGAACAAATAAGAAAACAGTTTTTTTAAATCAACCTTATTATGGACTACACATCCCACCAGGAATCTGGGCTGCTGAAAAAGGATTTTCTTCCGGTGCTATCTGTTTGGTGCTGACATCACTTAAATATGATGAAAACGATTATATTAGAAAATATAGTGATTACTTAAATTATATAAAAGAAAAGAATGTTTGAAATAGGTAGATATTTTGAAGAATTTAAAGTGGGTGAGGTTATTGAACATGCCACATCAAAAACTATTTTTGAGAGTGACAATAATTTATTTTCCCTTTTAACTATGAATCATCATCCCTTACACACAAATATTGTTTATGCTAAAGATAATCAGCACGGGAAAATACTTGTGGTTGGAACATTAGTCTTTTCTCTTGTTGTTGGGATAACAGTTCCGGATATAAGCGGGAAGGCTATTGCAAATCTCGAATACGAAAGAATTAATCATTTAGCTCCTGTTTTTATAAATGATACCATTTATGCTAGAACAAAAATAATTGATTGCATTCCATCTAAAACTAAAACTGATAGAGGTATTATTTATGTTGAAACTACAGGTTATAACCAAAATATTCAGGATGTAATTCAGTTTAGACGAAAAGTATTAATTAAAAAAAGAAATATATGAATGCAATGCTAATGCGAAGTTTAATGTTTGTGCCAGGGCATAATGAGCGCTTTTTGGTTAGTGCCGAAAAATCAGATGCTGATGTTCTTTTGCTCGATATTGAAGATTCAGTTCTTCCGGTATCAAACAAACAAATTGCAAGAGATAAAATCAAGCAATGGGTAAGCGAAAAAAAGTTTAAAAATCACTTAGTTTTTCCCAGGGTAAATGACAGGGAAAGTGGGCAATTATTAAAGGACATTTATCAGCTAACAATTCCCGGTATTCATGGTTTCATGTACCCAAAATCAAAAAGAGGTGAAGATGTTTACTTCATTGATAAATTACTTGAAACCATTGAATATGAAAAAGGCATTGAAATTGGTACATTTAAATTAATTCCTCTTATTGAAACTGCTGCCGCAGTTCTCAACGCCCAGGAGATTTGCAAAGCATCAAATCGAGTAATTGCAATTGCTTTTGGATGTGAGGACTTTGTTAGTGATCTGGAAGGTATTCACGATATTGAACATTTAAGTATATTTACCCCCAGAGCAATAATTGCTATGGCAGCTAGAGCTACTGGAGTTATTCCTATTGATACAGTTCATATAAATGTTCATGACTTAAAAGATTTAGAAGACAATTTAAAATTATCGAAAAAACTTGGATATGAGGGAATGTTGATCCTCAGTCCCAAGGAATTACCACTAGCACATCAGTATTATTCTCCAAGTGATGAAGAAGTTCTTGAAGCAAAAAAGATGTTGAGTTTAGCTGAAGAAGCTAAAAAAGAAGGAAAGGGAGTAGCTATTATGAATGGGAAATTTATTGGGCCTCCTATGGTAAGCACAGCAAAAAAAGTTTTGGTAAAACACAATATAATTATTAAGAAAAAAAACAATGAATAAGAAGGTAATAGTAATTGGAGGTGAAGGAAACGGCGGAGTAATAGCCTCATGTATTAACGACAATAGAAAAAGATTCAATGATTTGGAATGGGAAGTAGCAGGTTTTTTGAATGATTTTGAAAAGGGTAAAACTATCAATGGATATCCTGTCTTAGGAGGTACAAATGAGATTGATAAGTTCCTCGAGAAAGATTATTACTTTATGTATGCAATTCACATGATTGGCAGAAATGTAAAATCTGAAGAGGTATTCAACAAGATGAATATACCCAAAGAAAGATTTGCCACTATCATTCACAAAACAGCCTTTGTTGCTGATAATGCTGTTTTAGAACCCGGTGTTTTTGTGATGTCAAATAGTTACATTGGTCCGGCTGCTCATATTGGGAAATGTTCGTTAATATTAGCAAATGCAATGATAGGTCATAATACAACAGTAGGTCATCTATGTCATTTCTCAGTTGGTTCTATCGTAAGCTCTTATATTAATATTGGTAAAGTGTCTGACGTGACTCTTGGTGCCAGGGTGCTTGAAAAGCGTAATATTGGAAATTATGCAGTAGCTGGAGCAAACAGTTTAATTACAAAAGACATCCCAGACTATGAGATACATGTTGGAAGTCCGGCAAAATTTCTAAAAAAAGTAAGAATGGATTAATTAATAGTATGATAAAATTTCTGGATTTACAAAAAATCAATCAGCAATATGCTGATGAATTAAAACAAGCTGCTAATGAAGTTATTGATTCAGGATGGTATTTACTTGGGGAAAAGGTTAAATCATTTGAAACCAATTTATCTAACTATTTAGGTGTAAAACAAGCTATTGGGGTTTCGAATGGACTTGATGCTTTACGTATAATTCTGCGAGCATATATTGAAATGGGATTAATTGAAGAAGGTGATGAAGTTATTGTTCCGGCTAATACTTACATTGCTACAATCCTTGCTATTACTGATAATCGATTACAACCTATTCTTGTTGAACCTGATATCAATACTTACAATCTTGATATTTCACAAATTGAACAGCATATTACCAAAAGGACAAAGGCAGTTATTGTAGTTCATTTGTATGGAAGGATTAGCTGGTCAAAAGAATTAGAAGATATTGCAAAAAAACACAAACTAAAAATAATTGAAGACAATGCACAGGCTATTGGTGCCGAATGGTATGGAAAAAAGAGTGGGACATTAGGTGATGCTGCCGGAAATAGTTTTTATCCTGGAAAAAATCTTGGGGCACTTGGTGACGCTGGTGCAGTTACAACAAATGATGAGGAACTTGCAACTGTAGTTAGAGCGTTATGTAATTATGGAGGGAGCTTAAAGTATTACAACGATTACAAAGGATTCAACTGTCGAATGGATGAAATTCAGGCTGTTTTTCTGGATATTAAACTCAAGTATCTTGATAATGAGAACCAAAAAAGAAGAGAAGTAGCCCAATATTACATGGATAATATTAAGAATAATGATATCATTCTTCCAACTCATAACTCAAAACTCATAACTAAAAACTTGGATCATGTCTGGCATCTATTTGTCATTCGGCATCCATCAAGGGATAAACTACAGCAATTCCTAAAAGATAAAGGGATTCAAACACTAGTACATTATCCTATTCCGCCACATAAACAAAGGGCATATAAACTATGGAATCACCTATGTTACCCGATAACCGAAAAAATTCATAATGAGTTGCTTAGTTTACCAATCAGTCCTATTATGGATAATAATGAGATAAATACAGTAGTTGATTTTGTAAATATCAATGTTAATAAATAATTGTAACAAAGAAAATGTTAGGTAGTATAAAGTATTTCCCATTTTTATTCAGGCACTTTTGCAATATTTCAAGTTTTGAAAAATGGAGTCCTGAAAGAATTGAACGATATCAAATCAAAGCATTTCAGAAAATTTTCGAAAGTGCATGTAAAATACCATTTTATAAAGAACTTTATGAAAACGCTGGAGTATGTGATTTAAAAATTAACTCGTTAGAGGACTTAAAAAGATTGCCTATAATAGATAAGGCTTATTGCAGAGAAAATGGGTATGAAGAATTTTTTCTTGGAAAAAATATCCCCAGCACAATGATTACACCCACTTCCGGATCTACTGGCAAACCTTTCCATATCAGAACACCAAAAAGAATCGAAATGATACCCCCAATCAAAGTTATTCATGCCATGAGACAATTTGGTTGGCATCCTTTAATGAAGGGGATGGAAATTTGGAGAGAAGATATCAGCACCCACAAAAATTTTATGCGTAAATCTGGCTTGTTAAAATCAGTATCCATTTTTAAACCTTTAGAAAATATTAAGCAAAAAATTGAAAAGGAAAATCCTGATTTTCTTTATTGTAACCGAACATTTTATATGGAATTGGCTAATTATTTGGAAGAAAAGGGTATTGTATACAAACCAAAATACATTATATGTACAGCAGAAGAAGTTAGCAAGGAGCATAGGCAGAGGCTTGAAAGTTTTTTTGAAACAAAGCTTATTAATATTTTTGGCTGCATGGAGGCACCTGCTATCGCCTATTCCTGTCCTGACAACGACCAGTTGCATGTATTTCAGACTACGGTTGTTGTAGAGTTGGTAAATAAACGAAAAATTGAAGGTGTAGAATACGGGGATATGGTAATTACAAATCTAACAAATAATGTAATGCCATTTATCAGATATCAAACAGGTGATGTTGTAAAAATTACTCATGAAAAATGTAAATGCCAAAGAAATTCACAGATTATTGGAGATATATTAGGTAGAAGTGATGATGTTATTAAATTTCGTGATGGAAGGATTTTTAATTATATTCATATATGGCAAAGATTCAGGATTCCAATACTTATTGAAAATCCTAAAAAGATTGAACAATATAAAGTCTGGCACCAAAAGAAAGATGATAAGTTAATTTTCTATTTTAAATTAAATCAAAGTTTAAGATTTGAAGAAGGAGCAAAACTTATTGAAAAAATTTTAGCAGATAATTTTAGTGATGTTGAATATGAATACAAGCTTGTTGATCATATTGAACTTTCAAAATCTGGGAAATTTAAGATAATAGAAATAATTGAATGATTAACTGATGAGAACTATTATTAATTTTTCAGGTGATATGGCGTTCAGCCATTTTGAAAGCGATAATATTAAGTTTTGTGATGAAATCTCTAATGCTTTTCAAGATGGGCATTATAATATTTGCAATTTAGAAAATCCCATTTGCTTCAGCAAACAAAAGAAAAAACCTAAACCAATAGTATTACAATGTGAAAAGTTGCCAAGAGTTGTATTAGATAATTTTGATGCTTATTCTTTAGCAAATAACCACATATTTGATTTTTATTCTGAGGGATTCTCACAAACAATAAATTATTTAAAGCAAAATAACAAGAGTTATTTCGGAGCTGGATTTAATCATAAAGAAGCTACTAAACCTTTAATCGTTAATATTAATGGTATATCCATAGTTTTATGGGGTATTACCAGATTTGAAAATGCATCAAAAAATAAGCCAGGTGCAGCAAGTGATAATATAAAATACTATAAAAAAGAAATAAAAAAATATAAAGAAAATGGTAATTTAGTAATAATCTATGCTCATTGGGGAAGAGAATATGTGGATTACCCTACACCAGATGATAGAGATTTAGCAAAATTACTTATTGATAGTGGCGTTGATTGCGTTATCGGAACTCATCCGCATGTACCACAAGGTGCTGAAATTTATAATGGAAAATACATTTTTTACAGCTTAGGGAATTTTATTTTCAGCGATGAAATTATTACAGATAGTGTTGCATTTAATAAGGAAGATAGTCGATTAAATTTAGGATACATTGTTCAACTTAACATACAGAAAGACTTGACCTATAAACCAACTATTATTCCATATAAAACAAATAATGGAGTTGTTACTTCTTTAGGTGGATTAGAATTTGATGATTTTAAAACTCATTTTATTGAAATCTCCTTAAAAACAAATGATGACAACGTACATGTCAAGGAATTTTTTAAAGCTGCAAGTGGTATAAGAAAGCAATCCAAAAAGATGATCAAAAAACAAATAACTGAGCATGGTTTATTAAGTTTAATCGATCCCATAAAAAACATCCGCTTGCAGGATCTTAAAATAGCTTTCTACCCTGATATTGAAAGGAATTTTAAAATATTGCAATGTGATAATTTTTTATCAAGATTTTATTCTGTTTTCATACACAAATTTTTAACTTTTTCGGTTATTGGTTTAATTGTGACCCTTACAACAATGGTTACTTTAGGTTTACTTTTAGGAGTAGCAATGCTTCCTTTATTCCCGACTTGGTGGATAGTATATCTTTCAGCTATTGGATTATCGCTTTTTTTAAATAATAAGTTAATATTTAAAGGTAATATTACTTTTAGGACAGTTTTATTGTTTTTTATTGTTTATATATCAAGCATGTTTTTAGGGATATACTTGCTTAAATTATTTCGTAATATAACTGAACTTCCGAATTGGTTATTAGGTTATTTAGCATTACCGTTTACGCTTACATATAATTTCTTTTTTGTAAATAAAATACTCAGAGGTAAGGTATTTAAAGTTAAAAGAATTGATAAAATGCAATATAATATTTCATTAAAAAAACTATTTAAATAATAAGCAATGAATATTAAAAAACATTTATTTTCAATAATTCTTCTTTCCTATCACAGTCAGGATCGCATAACAGCTGTGTTTCAGCATGTGGCTGTGACGATGGAAAAAGAAAAAATTCCATTTGAGTTTATTATTATAGATGACGGCTCCAAAGATGATTCATATAAGATAGCTTGCGACCTGGAAAAACAAGATACAAGAGTTAAAGCCTACCAACTTAGCAGAAATTTTACCAGTCATTATGCGAAATTCGCAGGATTCTCAGTTTGCAATGGAGCATGTGCTACTTCGATACCGGACGACGGTCAGCAACCAATTAATACTTACGTTCAGATGTACCGTCAATGGGAAAAAGGCAATAAATTGGTTATCCCTTACAGGCTATCAAGAAATGACGGTTTAATAAAGGATGTTTTTTCAAAACTCTATTACAAGGTAATGAATTCACTATCAGTAGTTAAATATCCTCCAGGTGGTTGCGATGTATTTCTGGCTGATAGAGAAATAATTGATATTATTAATGCAAGAATTCATCCAATTAATACGTCAACAACTGTTGAGGTATTACGTTTGGGTTTTGATCCGGTTTTTATTCCTTTTAAACGACCAAGAGTAAAATCAAAATCCAGATGGACATTTAAGAAAAAATTGAAGCAAGCATCTGATGCTTTTTTCACTTCATCAAATTTCCCTATACGGCTTATTACCTATTTGGGTTTGATAACTTCTCTCTTTTCTTTCTTACTGATTATATTTACAATAATTACCAAGATACTTGGCGAACGTTCCTTAGGTGGTTTTTCTATACCTGGCTGGACTACAACCGTAATATTTATTTCACTATTCAGTGGCCTTATTCTTTTTTCATTAGGCATTATTGCAGAGTATATTTGGCGAATTTATGAAGAGGTAAAAGATAGGCCTGGGTTTATTATTAAAAAAAAGGAGGATTAACAAATTCAACTAATAATTAAAGAGATTGAGTATCCATTTAATATTTAGGAAAAACAGCCAATAATAATGCTAAAATTTCTTACTCAAATATAAATATTTTCAAAAAACGAAATTTAAAATCTTATTACATTGCTTGTGATTCAGAACAGTGACTCTTGAATTTATTCAAAGTAGTGAAAAATACAAGTTTTTCATAGACTTACATATATATGAGTAAAACAAATTCATATGGTCTGACCAACAAATAATAGAATTGACTATTCTATATTAAGAAGTTGTATTTTGCAAAAAACTATATTATCTTTACCTGATTATTTTACTGCTTTTCAAAATTCAAACTAGAATATGAAGTAGATCCTAGTCTAATATAATGATAATATACGTAGAAATGGAAAAAGATTATCTGGAACTTCAAAAAGTTATATTTTTTGATTAATATAATTCATTTTTTTATTAAAATTTAAAATTATCTAAGATGGAAAAACGCAATCTTTTATGGAACATTTTCCTTTTAACATTTTTATTTTCTGCGGCTTGCAGTTCAGTTGATTCAGATAAGTCAGATAAGTCTGTTGAGTCAGATAAGTCTGTTGAGAATAAACTTATTGACAAACGGGATGGTAAAACCTATAAAACTATTAAAATAGGCAATCAAGTTTGGATGTCAGAAAACTTGGGATATAATGCAGAAGGTAATAGTTTTGTTTATGATGATAATGAATCATATTCTGAAACTCATGGTCGCTTGTATTTATGGAGAAGAGCCTGTAAGGTTTGTCCTGAAGGCTGGCACTTACCAAATAATACCGAGTTAGTTGCATTAAGCGATTATCTTGGTGGCAATGAAATTGCCGGTGGTAAATTAAAAGGAACAAGCAAAACTTATTGGAAATCACCAAATACGGGGGCAACTGGCACAAGTGGATTTTCCATGATACCTGGTGGCTACCGCAGTGGCAAGGGTAGTTACCACAGAAAAGGCATCACCTCTTACATTTGGTCTTCAACGAAAAAAGATAAAGGTTCCGCCTTGTGCTGGACAACAGACTACAGGAGAGAAGATTTCAGGCCAACCAGCCTTTATATGAACCACGCTGCCAGTGTTCGTTGTGTTAAGGATAATTAGTCGTTCTTATTATTTAAATTTTCGATAAGATTCGCATTGACCTTATCTCAATATGGAGATATTCGTTTTTGCATTTAAGATTACTACCATAGGATATTTTATGGATGGATATTCTTTTTGATTGTACTTCAAAGAGAATTTGTACAGGTATTAATGAACACTTGACAAATTTATTGATTAATAATTTCAACTCACAATGTCTATCCCAATAATTATTTTAGCATATAATCGTCCGTTCTCTCTCAAACGATTATTAAGTTCACTTTCGAAGTGTTTTTTTGATTGTGAAGTTCAACTTATTATCAGTATTGACCAAGGAGGTGATAGTGAAGTAATTGATATTGCAGAAGAATATAATTGGCCAAATGGTGATAAGAAAGTTATTGTTCATAAAGAAAAACTTGGATTAAAAAATCATGTTATCTTTTGTGGAGACCTCAGTAAAGATAATGATGGTGTTATTATTCTGGAAGACGATCTCTATGTTTCACCTTATTTTTACGACTTTGCCCTTAAGTCAATAAATTATTATAAATCAGATAATAGGATCGTTGGTATATCATTATATGCGCATACTTTTAATGAAACTGCCTTTTTACCATTTGAGCCATTAGATGATTCTTCTGATATATTCTTTATGCAATTACCCTCTTCATGGGGCCAATGCTGGACAAAAGAACAATGGAGTAATTTTAAAAACTGGTATGAAAATGAAAATAAATCAGATAATAATTATTTAGTTCCAAATAATATAGAGCAATGGAGCAAGTTTTCATGGAAAAAGCACTTTACCAAATATCTGATAGAAAAAAATAAGTACTTTGTTTATCCTCGAGTGTCACTAACTACAAATTTTGCTGAAAAAGGAACACATATAAAAGAAAAAACTGAGGTATTTCAAGTTGCTCTTCAGATGAAGGAAAAGGATTTTTTATTTATTAATCTTGATGATTCAGCTGCAGTCTATGATGCATTTTGTGAGATCATTCCAGATAGGTTAAACTTATTATTCCCTAAATTATCAACTTATAATTATGAAGTTGATTTATATGGTATGAAACCCCTAAAAAAAATCACAAAAGAATATCTTCTCTCAACAAAAAAACCTGAATCTCCGGTTTTTTCATTTGGCAGAGATTTTAAGCCAATGGAAATTAATATCATTGAAGGTAATGACGGAGATGAAATATTTTTTGGACTTACATCAAGCTTTCTTGAAAAGAAAACACGGTATACGAAAGATCAATTGTTATACTACTATAAACTTTCAGACTTTCATATTCATGCATTATTTGATGAATATAAATTGAATTCAATTATTGCAGGCATGCCTATTAGAGAAATCATCCGCCTTTTTTGGGAGGTTTTAAAAAGAAAATTTTTCCATGCCAAGAAAAAAAGTAATTAAATATTCATTTATCGCTATTGTGGAAATTCAATTAATCAGAAAAATCATTCTAAGCATCAAGTTTTTCTTGTGGGGTTTTCGGAAGAATTGTATTTCACCTCATGGGGAAGTTTACAGTTCACCATACTATGGTAATTATGTAGCTGTTAAACTGACGTCAGAACACAACAGGCAGTTATGGGTACGGCAGGGATTTGCACATGCTTTTGTAGTATTGAGCGAAACTGCAGTATTTTATTATAAAAATGATAATTATTATGCACCAGATTATGAATCAGGATTAGCATGGGATGATCCTGATGTTGGAATTGATTGGCCTATTCCTGAAACAGACATCAAACTTTCAGAAAAAGACAAGAAGAATCAATCTCTTAAAGAAATTTTGGACTTTTCATATACAGATTACAATATGAAAAGATATAAAGATATAATATCTGCTTTGTGTAATCCTTTGAGGACTTTGTGGTTAATCTTCTTTTTCAACAAAGTCTTGGAAAATAATTGGAATTATGAGATAAAATATATAATTAATAACTTAAGTTTGCATATGATTAATTTATTCAGATTCAATAAAATAACTTATAAATGGAACACAGATGACACGAACTCAACGAATATTCACTGATTAAATCCGTGTTAATCAGTATAATCCGCGTCATTAGTGTTCTATTAATATTCCTTAGATGGATCTAATCATATGATTAAAAATCAGTATATTAAAAAAACTAGCAGTAATACAAATATTAGAAACATTATGCTTTAAGATATTTGCGAAACTTCAAATAATAATAAAACAATCTAAATAATAATGAAAACTCTACTTATTACCGGAGGAGCGGGATTTATCGGATCGCATGTTGTGCGCCTGTTTATCAATAAATATCCCAATTATAAAATTGTGAATCTGGATAAACTTACTTATGCCGGTAACCTGGCCAACCTAAAGGACGTTGAAAATGCACCAAATTATGAATTTGTAAAAGGCGATATAGTGGATGAAGAGTTTATTCATGCACTTTTTGAAGAGAAAAAATTTGATGGAGTAATACATCTGGCTGCTGAATCACATGTAGATAGATCCATTTCAAATCCTATGGAGTTTATCTTTACTAATATTGTAGGGACGGTAAATCTATTAAATGCTGCACGTAAAATCTGGAAAGATCAAAATGAAGGGAAATTGTTCTACCATATTTCTACTGATGAGGTGTATGGCTCGCTAGGTGAAGAAGGTTTATTTGTAGAGACCACTACTTATGATCCCCATAGTCCTTATTCTGCCTCTAAAGCCAGTTCAGATCATCTTGTTCGTGCTTATCATGATACTTTTGGCTTACCATCACTTATATCAAACTGTTCAAACAATTATGGGGGATATCAGTTCCCTGAAAAACTCATCCCTTTATTCATACATAATATTAAAAATAATAAAGCCCTTCCCGTTTACGGTAAAGGAGAAAATATTAGAGACTGGTTATACGTAGATGATCATGCTTCTGCCATTGACTTGATTTTTCATAAAGGTCTCATTGGTGAGACATATAACATAGGAGGAAATAATGAATGGAAGAACATTGATCTGATCAAGATCATGTGTCAGAAAATGGATGAAAAATTGCACCGTGAACCAGGCACATCAGAAAAACTTATTACCTATGTAAAAGACAGGGCAGGTCATGATCTTCGCTATGCCATTGATTCATCAAAACTCCAAAAAGAATTGGGCTGGGAACCATCGCTCCAATTTGAAGAAGGTATTGAAAAAACAATTGACTGGTACCTTGAAAATAAAGAATGGCTGGATAATGTAACATCAGGAGATTATCTCAAGTATTATGAGGAGCAGTATGGTAGAAGATAGGAGTTAGAAGAGGGAAGTCGGGAGACTGTCTTGTCCTGAAATAGGTTGACACAAATGCTAAAATGCGTGAATGCGTAAGAAGAAAGGAGGCAGCAGCAGCAGTTGCGGTGGCAGGAGGTTGGGGATGGTTATGAGCTAATATGATAATGTGATAATGGTTTAAGGAATGCTCGATTACTCGAATATTCGTTATTCCATTGTACACATCCTGCTTTCCTCCTGTCCACAATTCCAGTCTTAATTCTAAAAAAAACATTTTGTATCTTTGACAAAAATAACAGAAGCAATATGACGCGAATTGATGTTGAAAATATTATTCTGACTTGTTTGATTCCTTACAAACCCGAAAGAATTGGGATCTTTGGCTCTTTTGCAAGAAATGAAGATAATTCCCAGAGTGATATTGATTTACTTGTTAGTTTTTATAAAACACCTTCACTTCTTCAACTTATAAGAATGGAAACCGAACTATCAAATAAACTTGGGCAAAAAGTTGATCTAATCACAGAGGGAGCAATAAAGAATTCAAGAATAAAAGAAAGTATTTATAGAGATCTAAATATAATTTATAATGCATAAAGAGGATCTTGTTTATATAGACCATATTAAATTAGGTATTCTTAAGATTAAGAATTACATGAAGGGTCAAAACAAAGAATTATTCTTAAAAAATGAGTTAATACAAGATGCAGTTGTCAGAAACTTCGAAATAATAGGAGAAGCAAGCAAGAATTTGTCGAGTGAATTTAAGGAAAAATATCCAGATATACCATGGAAAGATATAGCTGGGATGAGAGACAAACTAATTCATCACTATATGGGTGTAGATATTGATGTAGTTTGGAAAACGGTAAAAGAAGATATTCCATTCCTTGAGAAAGTTTTAAAGAAAATTATTTAATCAATCTCCTTCAAATTAACAGTGGAAGCAATAATACAATTGAACACTTCCTCCGGTCTTCCGTCTCCTGATTTCGTTATTCGAGTAATAGATTTTGCAATGGTTCTCTTCACGCTTAATTAAATTTCTAATTGAACTAATTGCACTAATTGACCTAAATAATTCACAGCGCCTCCGCTGAGTAGCTTCAGCGCTCGCGGAAATGCCAATTTCTAATTTTCTTTGTGGTACTTGGTGTAGTCCTTTGTGCATCCTTTGTGGCAGAAAGAAAGTGGCAGGGGCAGTAGCAGGATAGTAGGCAGTACACAAAAATAACAATGAAACAATAGAACAATTTCTTCATTTTAAATTATTTACTTTTCAACCTTTTATCTTTTAACACCACATTTTCTTGCATTTATAAAAAGATTGAGTAATTTTACTCAGTTTATTGAGCAAAATGTTAGTTATGTTTAAACGGCCACATTTTCAACTACTTAAAAGGCGCCTAAAAGAACCCAGAAAATTTATCCAGGTAATACTGGGACTACGCCAAATTGGAAAAACTACCTTGATCAACCAACTGCTTAAGGAAATAAAAATACCTTTCCACTATGTTTCTGCTGACGGGGTTGCAGCTGTTGGTGGTATCTGGATTGAACAACAATGGGAGATTGCAAGGGCAATAAAAAAACAAAATGGTGCAAAGGAAGTCATCCTGATTATTGATGAGGTACAAAAAATTCCTGGAAATAAATCCTGCAGATCTTTTCTAAATTAGTTTTCTCAAGTAGGGTTCAATCTGATGGAGTCATTTGCTTCGCAGTCAAATGCTTAAATGCGTAAATGATTGAATAAATATTAGCTTGCCATTTCATGGAACACAGATGCCACGGATCCCGACAGCCATCGGGACGGATACTAACTGATTTTTATCCGTGATAATCAGTCGTATCCGCGTTATCCGTGTTCTATTTTTTATTCGACAACTATATAACTATTGAATTACTCCCAAATGAATCAAAGTGTCAGATTAAGTCGTTACTAATACAACTAATTTCTGACAATTGAGATTGTATCCCTTTTATGCTATTCATACTTCGGATGTAATTCGCTTAGCATTTGAAGAAAGAAGTCATAAGTCCGGAGACCGAGACAGGAAGAGAGTTGGCATTTCGAATTTTCTTGCTAACATGTGAACCTTATAACATATTTGTTATTTATTTTAAACGAAATTATGATAATAACGAAACAATTTTATACCTTTGCGTATTATACCACTTAGTATAATACCAAAATTGATAAAATGAAAGATTCTCCATTTATTTACGGTTCTACTGTTAGCTTGAAATCCTTTACTAACAGGGAGAAAGAAGCAGGAAAACTTTATAATAATCTAACATCCGGAATTAATACTATGATAATTTCTCCCAGGAGATGGGGGAAATCATCACTTGTTGAAAAGGTCACAAACGATA
>Ga0222627_1000459_pt1 | contig 18016 bp, 18 predicted proteins | sample AntAcemetageno93_FD_179859 | JGI IMG/M metagenome (GOLD analysis project Ga0222627, IMG submission 179859) | Saline water microbial communities from Ace Lake, Antarctica - #93 | ecosystem: Environmental > Aquatic > Non-marine Saline and Alkaline > Saline | place: Antarctica: Ace Lake | collected... | reverse complement strand
CCGTCATTACCATAGAACGAGCCTGCGTCCAGGATAAGGTTGTCTCCGTCGATCGAGACGAGATGAAGCGATCCGCTCACGCACCGGTTGGCACCGTAGCCGGTATATTCAAAAGTGGACTCCTTAGTCTCCTCCTCCGGTAACGCGGTTCTCCCGGGTGTGATCAATAAAAGAATTCCGGTCAGGATCGGCCAGAGTAGTTTTACTTTCATTTTAGTCATCGACTGGAGCGTTGCTTTAACTCAGGGATCTTAAAATATTTAATATACCTTAGTTGAATATCTTTACAGAAGACTTCGAGTTTGCTATGGTAATATCATTCTTTGCGTTTGACCACAAATAATCAAGATAATATTGTAAGCTTCCAGTGACCCCCGTCGCATCGTGCATCGTGCTCGTAGCGGCGACCTTCAGGTCGCCATAGTGTGGCAGCCTGAAGGCAGTCTCTACGAGAGACGTGAAAGCTTACAAGAAAATAGTCCAGGGCGTAAGCCCTGGGAATCAAAGGATATAATCTCCCTCCCAAAATAAATAAGCCCTGAAAGAGCGGCAGAAAAAATCACTCAATCATTCTTGCCCCGCCCCGTAGCGGAGATGTACGGAGGTGTCTTAGTGGCAAATAGTTGCCCTCAAAAAAGAGTCCAGGGCTGCGAGGGGCGGTCCCGGAGATGTCCCCTGAGGTCGTTATACTGGATATGCTTATCCAGGAATTTTTCCGCGTCGAAAGCCATCCCGGATGAATTCCCCCATCGGGCCCAGAGAGACATCTTTCGGGCCAGAGTACTGTCGGTTATCTTCCCGTCCAGTGTACCGTGCGGAGCGTAAGGTTTGGGGCGGGAAGGGTCGCTCATGAAAGCCCGGTCGTCAAGATCGTAGTGACCGTCAACCGTCCGGGAACAGGGATGATCCGGTTTCTCCAGGTAGACATCGTAATGGTCGGCCAGGATTATTTTCGCGAGTTCCACATCGATCTTCCCTTTATGCTTTTCCATCAGTTGGGTCAGTCGGACCCGGCGGGCTCCGGTATGGCGCCGGATATCATAGTAACCGGTATCCGAGCATTCCAGGTTGCGGATCCGCGGATCCACCGGTCCGTTGAAACCGATGAAGTAGCCGTTTTTAGTCCGGTTTATCCCGGAAAAGCGGTATCCCAGTTCAAAGCGTACAATCTCCCCGGTGTTGATATCCCCCAGAAGCCAACTGGAGGCATTCCCGCCGTTGTTTCCCTCCTGCAGGTATTTCATCACATCATCCAGGGAGTCGGAATACTGCATGGCCCAGCGGCAGCGGACAAAGCTCGGGACTCCTCCCTCATGATAGGCGTCAAACCCGCAGATAGTGGTCTCTACTCCAACGATCCCGGCACCGGTGATAAAAAAGTCGGTATTGCTGTCGAGATGGCCCGGTTTGCTTTGCATAAAGATCCGGTGGCCCTTGGAAGGGACTATATCCAGGAGGATATTATAGGATTGTCCGATAACATAGCTTGACCAGTCGTTATGAGCTATTACGATGCCGCCGTCACTGGTGGCCTCACCGGCAGCGATGAAGGCGCTGCAATGCCCAACCGGGGCGGAAGGGGCTGGGGCGTACCGGTACTTGCTTTTTTCTTTCGGCCACCAGTAGTCGAAGATCTCTTCATAGGCGTTCAACGCCAGAATCTCCTGCCAGGATGTCTCCAGCCCGGAGTCCCGGGCGCCCTCTGCCATTGCTTTGATCTCTTTCAGGTACTCCTCCGGAATATGCCGGGCAAATAGATCTTCCGCCGCTTTGACAAAGAATTCCCATGGTTTCCCGGTATCAAGATAGGTCATATACTTGATGTCATATATGGCCTTCTCCAGTTCAGGCGCCAGGAGGTGACCATATTGGAGTCCACGTTCCCGCGGCTCTCCTTCAATATGAACCAGGACCCAGCCGTTTTTGACCGTCCGGTATCCTTTCTCAAATTTGTTTGGTGTTGCAACCTCGGTAACCGCCGGCTCTGCCGCCTGAAAATAAGAGACCAGGGCCAGACTAAGAATAAACCATTTAAATGCAGACATTAAATACCTCCTTATACAAGAGATTGGATTTGGCGATAACTTATATGTTGAAAAAATATGAACGGTCAAGAAAAAGACGTTAAATTCAAAGAACCTATCTTCACCACAATGAAGACCTTAGTCGAGGAATCATTTTACCACGACGGTCACTAAATTCACGGATGAATTTGCGAAAAAAAAGAAAATCTTTTAAACGATAAATATCCTTATCTGACAGAACACGCTTGACGTGTTTTGTCAGATAAGGATATTGTTAGAGCATGGATGCTTTGGAATTAATACGACAGGGGAAGATTAAGCGATACTTCCGGGCTCGCCAGAAGCTTGATTTTGAAGGGCTGATATCTCATGTTACCCAGCGGGCAGTCGGCAAGGGTTTGCTCTTTGTGGAAGACGCGGATTATCTCTATATGCTTAAACTTCTCAAGGATCTGAAGGAAGAATGCGACCTCAAATTTCTCTCATTCTGCCTCCTCTCAAATCATCTCCACATTCTGATCAAGCAACTCCAGAAAAACCTCTCGGATTCGATGCATGACCTCTTCACGCGTTATGCCATTTATTTCAATAATAAGTATAATAGGATTGGCCACCTTTTCTGCGGACCATTTCGTCAGGCCGCATGCTTTGACGATTATTATCTGCTGGCGGCATTGATCTATATTCATATGAATCCTGTCAGGGCCGGGATTGTCGATCATTACTCCAAATATCGATGGTCATCCTGGCAGTTATACTGTCAACCCGGGAATCCGAAAAGTTTTGTGGATTCCCACTTTATTTTGCGGATGATCAACGAAGATATCTCCCTGGCCAAGAAGAAATACATCGATCTTTTAGATAAGGTTGGAGGTTTCAAAGCCGTGGAGGTGACGGAAGATAGGAAAGTAATTGGTAAATTAAGCAGATGGCTCCATAAGAATCATCCCGGAGTATTTGAGAATAAGCCGGCGGTCGAGGCAGAGGCAATATTAGCAGAAGGGTATACATCTGATAAAGCTCTGGACGAAGCCATTGAGCGGCTGGCAGGGAAGAGGAGATTATCGGAACCCGGAGATATCAGAGCCAGGGCATATGCTGTCTTGCAACTGAAGTCGAGAGGCTTCTCCGCCCGTGAGATCGCGGACTATCTTGATATCTCCTACCAGACCGTATACGTAGTGATCGCGAAAGAAAAAGATAAAGCAAAATCAAAAGACTAAAATCTCTTATCTGACAAAACACGTCAAGCGTGTTCTGTCAGATAAGGAAGGTATGGAGTATGAAAAAGGGGTTGATCAAGGCGGGGTTTTACTCGGGGTTCTTCAAAATATTGCTTCGGGCGCGGGGGTTAGGGGGGTTTCATATTTTGATGTACCATCATGTGACCGATCGGGATGAGGTATTTCTCCCGCATGTGACCGCCCGGGTCTTCGGGAGGCAGATGGAGTATCTGAAGCGAGAGTATCGGGTCCGGGGGCTGGATGAACTGATGGAGATGGTGGGGCGTGGGGAGAAGATTCCGGCCCGTTCGGTGGCGATAACGTTTGATGATGGTTATGAGGATGTCTACCTGAATGCCTTCCCGGTATTAAAGAGATATGATCTTCCGTCGACGGTTTTTGTCTCTACCGGGTTTATTGATAGCGATCGACTCCCCTGGACGGATGAACTCGGGTTTCTCTTTAAAAAGACAACCAGGACCGGTCTGGAGATTGAGATCGGAGGGAGAAGAGAGCGGTTCAGCTTTCGGGATGAGGCGGAACGGCTTGGTGTATTCCGGGAGGTGAAGAATCTGATGAAGGTGCTCTATGAGCCGGAACGGGCTGATCTATTCGAGATGATTAAGGGAGAACTGGCGGTCCCGGAGAGTAATCTGATCCGGATTTTGACCGGTTCTCAGATAAAGGAGATGGCTGAGGCGGGGATCTCTTTTGGCGCCCACACGGTCCACCATCCCATCCTGACCAAAATCTCCCCCCGCCGTGCTCAGGAAGAGATCAGGGATTCCAAAGAATCTCTGGAGGTTATAACCGCTCACGAGGTAAAGGGTTTCTGTTATCCGAATGGCGGAGCGGATGATTTTAACGATGTAATAAAGTCTATGGTTCAGCATACCGGCTATCAATATGCCTGCACGACTCTGGAGGGCACCAATGGCCCGGCCGCGGACCGGTACGCCTTGAAGAGAACCTGGACCAGCGAGCCGTCTCTCCCCCTATTTGCCGCCCGGCTGCTCAGAAGGGAATCTTGATAATTTGATCTTCAGACACTCAGGCAGCATAAGTAAAAAGGAGATACAGGTATCATATTTTAACTCATAATAATTTACGCCGAGATTTAAATTTTCGTAATACCTGGCCTGATTATCCTTATAATTTTTTTCGGAAGGAATTTTCCAGTATTGAGCCCCGAGTTTTTCAGTTAAAAACCATTTCTCCAATAATCGAGCTGCTCGTCCATTCCCATCTCTGAATGGATGAATATGGGCAAAGATTAAGTGAATTATTGACGCGAAATAAAAAGTTTCTTCGAGGGATAGTTCTATTGTAAGCAGCTCTTCAATATTTTCGAAAAATAGTTTCATTCTCTCCTGAACCAATTCCGGTTCAATAGCCAGATATACTAACCCGGTCTCCCCGAAGACTCCTACTTTTTCAATTCTATATTTGCCGCGCTTGCTGTTTATTAATAGCGTCTCTGAAAGAATTTTATGATACTCTAAAAAGTTTGCTTCATCCAGTTGATTAGCTTGAGCAAATTGATACGCGTCAATGAGATTTTCAATCTCCTGAATTTCTTTAGTGGGTTGGGATTTTTCCCTAGAAAGCTGGTAATTCATAAAAGAATTTAAATCAATAGTGTTCCCTTCGATATTTGACGAATAGACAGCGGATGCCTGGGTGGAATAACCGGGATCGATATTCTGATCAGAAAAATCAAAGCCCTCTATCGCCACCTTGATTCTCTGGCCGATTAGAAGATTGTATTCAGGAAAATATTTTTTATCAGTAATTTCCATAATTATATTTTTCGTAGAAAAATAAAAATGTGAGTTGAATAACAGATTAAATATATCTTATCTGAATAGGGATCGCAATAATTGTTGATTAAAAGGATTGGGATGAAAATCGAGATAACTTCTAATTAAATTCTTATCCTATCGCTATCACGGGACTGGACTGTATTGAGCACAAAAAGCTGCAGAAATCACGGAATTTCTGCATTAAGCCTGTGGGACAGATGCCCTTAAAGGCGTTTTTCGACCCCGAAAAACGAGCCTAAGACCAATATGGTAAGCTTTCAGTAAACCACGTCGCCTCGTGCTCGTAGCGGCGACCTTCAGGTCGCCATCGTGTGGCAGCCTAAAGGCAGCCGCTACGAGAGACGGGGTTCACTGAAAGCTTACCCTCAACCCAGAACCTCATTACCCCGAACCTCACTGGTAATTGACCGGGAGTGATTATGCTTTTCGGCTTTCTCTGACGAAGGAGACGATCTCTTGCGTCGAGATTTCCGTCTTGATCCCTTTCACATCAAGAGGTGATCGGGGTTGAGTTTCGGGGGTCAGGGAGAATACGGAGCCGTCTTTTCTCCGGATCAATACCTTGCCGGATTGTTTTGCGCAATCAAGTACTGAGGCCAGTTTCTGTCTGGCTTCGGAATAGGTGTAGACGTTCATATTGTTATCTCCATAATATTAATCCCAATTTTCCTTGCTCGGTTAATCATTTGGCTGTCCAGGGAAAGAATAGGCGTTCTATTTCTCAGAGCACAATCAAGAAAATACGCATCATAGGCATAAATGTTGTTATCATATGCCAGCTTAAGTGAATGCTGAAAGTCAATGTCAAGATATCTGATAGGTATGACATTGAACACCTGCAATGCTTTTTGAGCGATTCGAAGATTGATACGCCCCCGTTTGAACATGGCCGAAAACGCATTTGTTACTTCCCATCGTATTGATCCAGGGCCAACAAGGTTGTGTCCTTCGGTTGCCTTTATGATCCACTTTTTTTCCGGCTCATTCAGGATAACGGCGATCAACACTGAAGTGTCAGTTGTAATATCCATGATAATTCTCCATTGTTGAGACAATTGTACAACAGGAAGTTGTCTTTGTCAATAGAGAAAGAGAAAAAGTTGATGGAACACGGTCGAATCGAGACGACTTCTATCTGTTTTGGAATTTCCCTGATATATATCGGGAAATATTCGAAGATAAAATTCCAAATAGGGGACTCGACAATAAAGTAATACATGATAATGTAATACCATGAAGGTAACCACAAAAGGACAGGTTACGATACCAGCTCGCATCCGTGATTACCTGGGGATTTATCCACATGCCGACGTGGAATTTCGCATCGCGGGAGGGAGGGTTTTTTTAGTTAAGCCCGATACGGATCCAGAAAAAAGCGGCAGGTTTTCAACTATGCGTGGGATTCTCAAGGGGGAATTGTCCACTGAGAAGTGGATGCGAGCGACTAGGGGTGACTGATGACTGTCCTGGTTGATACTAATGTACTTATCGATGTATTGACCGACGACCCTCGCTAGGCCGGGTGGTCAATCGCGGAGCTTGCAGCCAACAGTAAAGAAGGGCTTATCATCAATCCAGTTATATACGCGGAATTATGTTTTGGCTGTCCTTCGGTTGAATTCGTGAATAACATAATCAGACAGTTCGCGTTGACATACCGTGAAATTCCCAGAGATGGCCTCTTCAGAGCTGCCAGAGCTTTTGGAACTTACCGAGCCCGAAAAGGAACAAAGAGATCGGTACTTCCCGATTTCTTCATTGGAGGTCACGCTGAAGCGGCCTCAATCCCTATTCTCACCCGTGATACGAAGAGACTCTGCACGTACTTCCCCTCAGTAGAATTGATCTCTCCCTGAATGGATTATTTGATTGCATACGGTGTTCCATCAAATTGCTAAACTTGAGAACTATCTCCCCTCCAGTTGTCGCGGACTTAATTCATTGTTATCTCCGAAACGATTAGAGCCTCGGAACACGTTATCAACAAAGTCATCAGTAACGAAAATTTTAATGTACGCCCCCGCTCCAGATAGTTACACAACATTACCACATAAAATATGGAGTCTCCTTTTTCTATAAAAAAATGTTTGCATTTAATTTGGTATTGCATATAATACCACTATGGAAATGAAAAAAATAGAAGTGGTAATTGATACAAATGTATTTATAACTTCATTAAAGTCAAAAAATGGAGCATCATTTAAGCTCTTATTTGAAGTTTCCAAGGAACAATTTGAGCTGAATATTTCTTCAGCCCTTATATTTGAGTATGAAGATGTAGCAAAAAGGAAATCGACAAAGTTAGCATTAAGTAATTCCCAGATTGATTCTATCTTAGATATGATCTGTAAATCGTCAAATAAATGCCAAATATTTTATCTTTGGCGACCATTTTTAAAAGACCCAAAAGATGATTTTATTTTAGAACTGGCAATTGAATCACAGAGTGAGTTTATAATAACTTATAATGTGAATGATTTTAAGGGAGTTGATAAATTTGGGATAAAAGTTGCTACACCGAAAGAGTTTTTAAAAATGATAGGAGAAATATAAAATGAGCACTTTAAGTTTAAGGTTGCCCGATTCTCTTCATAATAAGATAAAAGAGTTCTCCAGAGAAGAAGGCATATCAATCAATCAATTTATAGCCAGTGCCGCTTCAGAGAAAATGTCTGCTTTTGCGACAGTTGATTATTTGGAGATACGCGCGAAAAGAGCAGATAAAAAGGAATTTGAGGAAGCACTCTCTCAAATACCAGATATTGAACCTGAAGAATATGACAGATTATAAAAGCTATTTTTACGGAGTAAAAATAAGGGGGATTTTAAGATGCTGGCCAAAAGGATCCCCACCATACTCCCGGTGATGTCCCTGGAGGAATCCCTGGAGACAACCCGGATTCACAGCAGCGTGGGGTTGCTTCCCAAAGATGACGCCTTGATTGCCACGCGCCCGGTCCGGTCTCCGCACCATACGATCTCCGATGTCGCTGTGTCACAGTGGGGGGGCAGGATAGCGGCTTAAAAGGGATATTATATCTCACTTTAAACCCGGGTTGAGAGACCCGGGTTTTTTTATGAACAAGTTTCATGATTTGCGGTTAAATTGTGAGAATTATTTCCATGGTTTTAAACCAACTCCTGGTGAATATACATAAGGACATTGGTTTCTTTTAATCTAAGTCTGTCCAAGAATCTCTAATCTTGTAGTTTAATATTATTGACAAATGTAAACCAAGGGTTTACATATAATGATATAAATAAACTAAATTGGGCTGCAGTTTAATATTAGCGCTGGAGGTAAACCATGGGTGGACAAAAAAAAAGTAAAATAAACCGACTGTTGAAAGGTTGGCCTAAGGGGACAGTGATGACCCAAGCACACCTTGATAAGTTGGGTATATATCGACAATTAGTGACTAAATACCTTCGTTATAATTGGTTGGATCGCTTGGGAGAAAAAGCTTATATACGGTCTGGAGATACGGTTGGATGGGAGGGGGGACTTTATGCCTTGCAGTCTCACATGAGTATGAGCATACATGTTGGCGGACGCTCTGCATTGGAATTACATGGAAGATCTCATTATATACCTGTTGGGCAAAATAAGAGAGTCACCTTAATCAGTGATCAATCCGAACATCTGCCGGCATGGTTCCGTAATCACCAGTGGGGAGTCAATATGGAACATAGGTGTTTATCTCTATTTGATAATGTGCCGAATGAAGCTAAATCAAGTCTGGGCTGCGGTGGATTCGAGATAGACATATCGAGTGCGGAACGAGCAATGATGGAACAGATGAGCATGGCCAGAACCAATGACGATATCAGTCATATATATCAACTAATGGAGGGACTTGGTACTCTACGACCGGATGTCATCCAGGCACTTTTAGAAAACTGTCGATCAGTGAAGACAAAACGGTTATTTCTGTGGAATGCGGAGGTAGTTAATCATAATTGGTATGATCGGTTGAATACATCCCAAGTCGATCTAGGGAATGGAAAGCGTCTTCTCTACAAGGGAGGGGAGTTTAATAAGAAATATCAGATAACGGTACCGAGAATGGAGGAACTGGGAAATGTTTGAATCACAGTACGAGGCTCAAGTCAGATTGCTTCTTCGTTGCCTTCCGGATATCTTTAGACATAGATGTTTTGCTTTAAAAGGTGGTACTGCTATCAATCTTTTCTTGCAGGATTTACCACGTATTTCCGTGGATATCGACCTGGCATATTTACCACTCAATCCCCGCCAAGAAGCATTAGAGGAAATTCATGAAGGTCTAAGATTAATAAATGATGAGATTACAAAGCATAACCCCGATGCTCATGTTAATGAAAAATACGTCGAAAAATACCTCAGAAAGCTTTTTGTATCAACGCGCGATGCCGTAATCAAAATTGAGCCAAATGTAGTCTTCCGAGGATTTGTATATGAGCCACAAGATCTAGATTTATGTCGAGTAGCCCAAGAGCATTTTCAGGCCTTTGTGAACATTAAGACCATGTCAATTGAAGATTTATATGGAAGTAAACTTTGTGCCGCACTAGATCGACAACATCCACGGGACTTGTTCGATGTAAAGCTTCTTATGGATAGTCAGGGAATCACGCCTGAAATCCGGCGCGCTTTCGTCGTGTATCTTGCGGGACATCCTCGACCAATGAGTGAGCTATTATCCCCACGGATTGTGAATATCGAGCAAATATATAATGATCATTTTATTGGGATGGTGCTGGATGAAGTTCCACTTGCTGATTTAAAGGAGATACAAAGAATTTTGCCTGAGCTTCTTGTCCAAGGTCTCAATGCTGATGAGAAGGAATTTCTTTTGTCCATGAAACGAGGTGAACCAAATTGGCGATGTTTGGGATTTGATCATCTGGACCAACTTCCTGCACTCAAATGGAAGCTCATCAACATTCGAAAAATGGATTCGACCAAACATAAAAAAGCTCTTGAACGGTTAATGGGAATTTTTCAATAATTTTTATATCTCCGGGGAGTTTTGAACCGCATATTATTATCGGGGAGCTGGCGCTCAATGGCCATATCCGGCCGGTTAAGGGGGTGCTCTCGATCGCCCTGGCGGCCCGGAAGTGGGGGGTAAAGTCGCTGCTGGTTCCGGTCGATAATGCCCGGGAGGCGGCGATTGTCCGGGATATTGAGGTCCGGGCGGTTAAGAATCTGCTGGAAGCGGTCAAGTATTTAAACGGCGAGATAAATATCGAGCCGATCCGGTTGGATATGAAAGAGATTTTCCATGATTCCAGTAGTTATGATCTTGATTTTGCGGATGTGAAGGGTCAGCAGGATGTGAAACGCGCGATTGACGTCGCTCTGTCACAGTGGGGGGGCAAGATAGCGGCTTGAAAGGAATATTATATCTCACTTTGAACCCGGGTTGAGATGCCCGGGTTTTTTTGTGAGAAAACGTAATCTGTGTAAAAATTATTACGATTGAAGACTTGGTATAAATACTTAACAATCCGGGGCGATTAAAACCGAGATTTGCCTTGTAAAGATAGAGTTGGGAAGATATTATTTGATGATTCACTGACTATTAACGAAATTTAGTTCTGGCGTAGCGATGGTTTCTCTGTTTATAACCCTGTTTCGGATCTAATATTCGGCCAGGGGTTTTTTCCAGGGACGGCCTTCGGGCTCCCTTTTATTTTCGGAAATTCGACGCACTTAAAATCCACCGGGGAAAAAGAGGATAGGCGGCATGAAAAAGATTACATCTCAATCTATAGCAATAAAAATATTTATAACCATGATGGGTGTGGTTTTATTTTTTGTGAGTGCGGCCCCCGTCAGCGCCCAGACTTCTTTTACGCTCCTCCACAGTTTCAGCGGCCAAACTGATGACGGAAGAACACCTCGCGGCAGTTTGCTTTCCGACGGGTCCACTCTCTACGGGATGACTTACGACGGCGGCGCCTCAGATTCCGGCACGATATTTTCCATCCAGACCGACAAGAGCGGCTTCACACTCCTCCACGCTTTCACCGGCGGGGCTAATAACGGATGCGAACCTCGCGGCAGTTTGCTTTCCGACGGGTCCACTCTCTACGGGATGACTTGGTCCGGCGGCGCCTCAAATTACGGCACGATATTTTCCATCCAGACCGACAAGAGTGGCTTTACCCTCCTCCACGCTTTCACTGGCGGGGCTGATGACGGACGCCGACCTTTCGGTAGTTTGATTTCCGACGGGTCCACTCTCTACGGGATGACTGAACGTGGCGGCTACTTAAATTACGGCACGATATTTTCCATCCAGACCGACAAGAGCGACTTCACGATTCTCCACGCTTTCATCGGCTGGGCTGATGACGGACGCTGGCCTAATGGCAGTTTGCTTTCCGTCGGGTCTACCCTCTACGGGATGACTCGCGCCGGCGGCGCTTCAGATTCTGGCACGATATTTTCCATCCAGACCGACAAGAGCGGCTTCACGCTCCTCCACACTTTCACCAACGAAGCTGATGACGGACGCAATCCTCGAGGCAATTTGATTTCCGACGGGTCCACTCTCTACGGGATGACTGAACGTGGCGGCTACTTAGATTCCGGCACGATATTTTCCATCCAGACCGACAAGAGCGGCTTCACGCTCCTCCACAGTTTCACCGGTGGGGCTGATGGCGGAAGATATCCTTACGGCAGTTTGCTTTCCGACGGATCCACCCTCTATGGGATGACTGTCTACGGCGGCGCCTTAGATTACGGCACGATATTTTCCATCCAGACCGACAAGAGCGGCTTCACGCTCCTCCACATTTTCACCGGCGGGGCTTTTGACGGAAGCTCCCCATATTCCGACAGTTTGATTTCCGGCGGATCCACCCTCTACGGGATGACTGGCCACGGCGGCGCCTCAATTGGCGGTGTGGTGTTTTCGCTCGGCCCGGCAACGCCCTCGGTTACACCAACACCCTCGGTAACACCTACACCCTCTATTACGCCAACGCCCTCGATCACGCCGACACCTTCGGTAACTCCTACGCCTTCGGTAACGCCAACACCTTTAGTTACGCCAACGTCCTCGGTTACACCGACACCTTCAGTTACACCGACGCCGTCCGTGACCCCGACACCAAGCGTTACCCCGACACCGGATTACTGCACGATGCCCCTCCAGCTTGCTGATCTGGAAGGGATGTGGCTGGCTCAGACGCGGTCTTCAGCGGCCGACGGATGGTATTTTCAGGTGGTGAAGGCGGATCCGCTCTCGGATAGTTATGGTGATATTTACGACAATGCCAACAGCTTTGGTGACCAGTCGACTTATTCATCCTACCCGGCAGCGCTTCGGATAACGCGGGGAAGCGAAGACGTCGATATTCGGGAGGGCGATTACCTGATGGCAACCTTTGACGGAGGAACCGAGGTAAGGATTTACCCGCCGGCTATCTCCGGCAGCATCGACGTTTACTATTACATTGGTCAGGACGGAAGCACGTACAGCGATGTGGAACTCTGCGACCCAGCCAAACTGGTCCCCACCCCTACTCCGGCAACGACTCCATCAGTGACTCCAACCCCCAGTGTAACACCGACGCCAAGTGTGACTCCGACGTCGACACCGTCAGTTACACCGACAGTAACCCCATCGGTAATGCCGTCTCCGACCCCGTCAATGATGCCTACGGTAACTCCGTCAGTCACACCGCTGCCAACGCCATCAGTCACCCCTACACCTTCAGTAACACCTACGTCCTCGCCGTCAGTTACGCCGACACCCTCGGTGATACCCTCGCCCACTCCCTATCCCACGCCGGAGTACCTGGTGCTGGCTTCCGGGGACTATGACGGCGACGGGATCTCGGATATAGCGATCTTCCGGCCCGACACCGGACTCTGGGCCATCCGCGGATTGGGGCGGACTTACTTCGGCGCTGCCGGGGACATACCGGTCAGCGGGGATTACAACGGCGATGGGATTACCGATGTCTCGATCTTCCGGCCAGCTTCCGGACTCTGGGCGGTCAAAGAGTCAACCCGTCTCTACTTCGGAGGTTCGGATGACATTCCGGTTCCGGGCGATTATGACGGGGACGGATCGAGCGACATTGCCGTCTTCGGAGAGACGAGCGGCCGCTGGGCCGTACGGGATAATACCCGGGTTTATTTCGGGACCTTGAATGATCGACCTGTCCCGGGTGATTTTGAGGGAAGCGGCATTGCCTCCATCGGTATCTTCCGTCCATCCTCCGGCCTCTGGGCGATCCGGGGTCTGACCCGGCTCTACTTTGGCGTCTCCGGGGATCGGCCGGTTCCGGGCGTCTATCAATGGTACGGGACCGATAAAGCGGTCGGATCCTTCCGGTATCAGCCCGCTATCTTCCGGTCCGCCACCGGTCTCTGGGCGCTCCGCGGCGTTACCCGGGTCTATTTCGGAGGATCGGGAGATACACCGGTGATCGGCGACTTCACCGGTGACGGGCTCGATGAGTTCGGGATCTTCCGTCCCTCCGGTGGTCTCTGGGCAGTTAGAGGGACAACCCGTGCTTATTATGGCTCTACCGGGGATCTTCCGGTGACCAGATAAACGAAATTAAAATAAAAGAAGAAAAGGCGGCTCCGAAAGGGGCCGCTTTTTCTGTATAGTCTAAAACTGATAAGTATGATGAAACCCAAAATCAAAAAGACCCAGATAAAACATTTCACAAGATCAGAAGAGAAAAGCTTCCGAAAATCGGTAGAGGAGGGGAGTAGCCTCCGGGACATACTGATGTTTGACCTTCTGTTCGACACCGGACTAAGGCTGAATGAACTCACCGGAATAAACGTTGGTGATATAGCAGATAAGAAATATCTAACAATCGTAGGGAAGGGGAGGAAGGAGAGAACGATTCCCATATGGTCTGTCAACGGGCTTAAGGAAGAAATCATAGAGTTCCTGAAATGGAAACGAGATCATGGCGAGTGTGTCCATCCCCGGTCACCACTCTTCTGCAGTAAAAGTAATAAGATCAGGATCAATAAACGTCTATGTGACCGTGCTGTTTAATATCTGGTGAATCGCTATACCAAAGAAGCCGGATTAGAACGAAAATTCCATCCTCATGCCTGCCGACACTCCTTTGGATTTAAACTCGGAAGAAAGGGAGTACCGATCCAAGTGATTAAAAAGTTGATGGGACACAGTAAAATCGAGACCACTTCTATCTATGTGGAGCCAGATATGGATCAGTTGGAGAATGTTCTGGATTGTATTTCGTGAAAGTGACTGGAGGAACTGGTGATTAGGGTCGAAGCTGGATACGCCTGACCTCCCCCATCATCTGTATGTCATGGTCGCAGTACACCTATAATTGAGTTCGAATTAGAAATTTATCTGCCGAAAACTCACTACCAGAGACCCCGATAAAGGGTATTAACTGCACCGACTCCCCTGCCTTTTAATTACCAAAAAGGACTGCTCAATCGATAGAGAACCGTCCCCTTTTTCTAATCCTCTTCGATCTCTCTTCCAACTGTCACTTCCTTTCGGAGGCGATCATATGAAGCCATCTCTTGACTTTTAGGCCGTATTTTTCAAGAGGATCTGACGGTACACAATCTAACGCTAAGCTCACCTGACTGAAAACGCACTGCGTTTTCAGGTCAGGTGGAGCGATGGGTTAGATGCGTTGTCGACAGGTATTGTATATTAAGTAGTGTGTCCCCGGAATTGCATAGCCGTCAAAGATTCATGGAGCAGCCCAGATCACCTTTCCCGATTCATCGAAAAATTCCAATTTTGGTTCACCATCTTCCGTCAGGTATAGCTTGGCCCGAGTATTTTGCTCCTCGTCCGCTAAATACAATTGTGGGTTATTGTCCCAAATCCCTAAATGGAGTCGTGTGCGCCAGCCAGGACGGTTAAATGAAAGAACTGAATAGGCATCTTTACGAATCTTTAATTTTATACTATATCCGTCCTTATTGCCCCGCAACGCTATACGCGGACCATCTTTACCAGGAGAAAGCCCGATAGAGCGCTCACCGCTTTCATCGAGCACGTTTAAATAATGTGTCTCCAATGAAGAGGTTATCATTCCGAATTTATTGAATATGAGGAAAACAACTACCGACATCAAAACGATATAATTAATCCAGAGTGCTATTCTCAGACCACGGTTTCGTCGCTCAAGCTTATTTAGCCGTTCTTCTTCCATCTTAGGCCTCCTTTTTGTTTGTGGCAGACCTTAGCCACTGTTTTAGGTGTTAGGCAAAGACATCGAACTTATTATTCTACACAATCTCCAATTACCGGTCCCCGATGGTTCGAGTATACTGTCAACTAGGAAAAAAGGCCAATAATTCTTGCATCCTTTCTCTCCGCGACTCAAAGGGACTTGATCATATGGAGCTTATGAAAGCGCAGGAAAACGCAGGGTCACCTCGACTATTGACAGATAAGCACGGATTTGCATATTCCTGGGCAAAGTGAGAATTGCGGTGGGATCACACTAAGTTGTTTTATATCAAAGGAATAGCCCGATATTTGGTCTTAGGCTCGTTTTTTTGGTGCAAGAAATGCCTCTGAAATCTTTTTGTCAGACTTCACAGGGGGCCATCCCGACCGGTGGGAATATAGCCCTTCCCCTTACCCGCCCACCGACAATTTTGTCGGGGGGCACCCTCTCCCCAGGGGGGAGAGGGTTTTGCTGGCCCGGCTATTTCGACCACCCGGATAGTTTTTTACTTTACCCTTCCGCCTCCGCTCCAGTGATCGCCTTTTCTCCGCGAGCTATGGGAATAAAACTGCAAACAAGTAATTCTTCTCCCGGGGAGAGGAAAATAAAAATTTACGATTTTTTGTTTTATGGGGAATAAAATACGGACTTCTCCGACTGTTATATAGAAGGATGAATATCTTAAATGGGTCTGTGGTTTCGCTAACGCTCAGGGGGGAGTGCCGGAGATCGGTAAGGAAAACCGGCAAACACTTTGAAAATCATTGCCCATTGAGGGGAGGGGTGATATTCTAAAACTGGGATTGAGATCAAATATCCCACGAATCTAAATAATTATTTTTACGGAGTAAAAATTATGCAGATAAAATATCCCGAAGGGGGATTTTAAGATGCTGGCCAAGGTATTTTCAGCGGGGTTGATGGGGATCGATGCTTATCCGATCGAGATTGAGGTGGATGTGAGCAGCGGGCTTCCCAAGGAGGTGGTGGTTGGACTTCCCGACGCGGCGGTCAAGGAGAGTAAGGACCGGGTCCACGCGGCGATTAACAACTCCGGGTTCAAGTATCCCAATGACAAGATCACTATCAATCTGGCACCGGCCGATATCAAGAAAGAGGGGCCGAGTTTTGATCTTCCGATTGCTCTGGGGGTACTGGTGGCCAGTGAAGAGATGTCGCCGGGGAGTTTTGAACCGCATATTATTATCGGGGAGCTGGCGCTCAATGGCCATATCCGGCCGGTTAAGGGGGTGCTCTCGATCGCCCTGGCGGCCCGGAAGTGGGGGGTGAAGTCACTGCTGGTTCCGGTCGATAATGCCCGGGAGGCGGCGATTGTCCGGGATATTGAGGTCCGGGCGGTTAAGAATCTGCTGGAAGCGGTAAAGTATTTAAACGGCGAGATAAATATCGAGCCGATCCAGCTGGATATGAAAGAGATCTTTCATGATTCCAGCAGTTATGATCTTGATTTTGCTGATGTGAAGGGTCAGCAGGATGTAAAACGCGCGATTGAAGTAGCGGTCGCCGGTGGCCATAACCTGATCATGATCGGTCCGCCCGGGGCGGGAAAATCGATGCTGGCCAAAAGGATCCCCACCATACTCCCGGTGATGTCCCTGGAGGAATCCCTGGAGACAACCCGGATTCACAGCAGCGTGGGGCTGCTTGCCAAAGATGACGCCTTGATAGCTACCCGCCCGGTCCGGTCCCCGCACCATACGATCTCGGATATAGCTTTGATCGGCGGCGGGGCGAAGATTAGTCCGGGGGAGGTCAGTCTGGCCCACAACGGGGTTCTTTTTCTGGATGAACTCCCTGAGTTTCATCGGAATGTTCTCGAAGTCCTCCGTCAGCCATTGGAGGACGGGGAGGTGACTATATCGCGGGCCAGCGGATCATTAACTTTTCCCTCGCGTTTCATGCTGGTGGCGGCGATGAACCCGTGCCCATGCGGATTTTATACCGATCCCAAACGGGAGTGCCGGTGCCTGCCGGGACAGATCCGGAAATATATGGCCAAGATATCCGGCCCGCTCCTGGACCGGATCGATATCCATATAGAGGTGGGGTCGGTTGATTACCGGGAAATGTCAAGGGGGGTGGATGGTGAACCATCGAGATCAATCCGCGCCCGGGTGGGCGCGGCCCGCACGATCCAGCAGGAGAGATACCGGGAGTACGGAATATACTGTAACGCGGATATGGGGGCCCGTCAGCTCAGGAGTTCCTGCCGCCTCTCCAGAGAGGCGCTGGAGGTTCTGGAGATGGCGATGAGTGATATGGGTTTATCGGCCCGGGCGTATGATCGGATTCTCAAGGTCTCTCGTACTATTGCCGATCTGGAAGGGGAGATGGATATTCTCTCTCCGCATGTCTCGGAGGCGATTCAGTATCGGATACTTGATCGGAAGCTGTGGCTATAAATAATCTCCCCCCGATAAAGCTGGGGGGAGATTATTTATGTTTTGAAACATGACGGTCATGAGTTCATTGATGCTATAATTGGAGATATTTCTGACGGTTCTGGGTGTTGATTATTGGGATTTTTGAGAATGGAAAATAGTTGTCCCCGATAAAGCTGGGGGGAGATTATTTGTGTTTTGAAACATGACGGGCATGAGTTCGTTGATGCTATAATTGGAGATATTTCTGACGGTTCTGGGTGTTGATTATTGGGATTTTTGAGAATGGAAAATAGTTGTCCCCGATAAAGCTGGGGGGAGATTATTTGTGTTTTGAAACATGACGGGCA
>Ga0222627_1000458_pt1 | contig 18079 bp, 17 predicted proteins | sample AntAcemetageno93_FD_179859 | JGI IMG/M metagenome (GOLD analysis project Ga0222627, IMG submission 179859) | Saline water microbial communities from Ace Lake, Antarctica - #93 | ecosystem: Environmental > Aquatic > Non-marine Saline and Alkaline > Saline | place: Antarctica: Ace Lake | collected... | reverse complement strand
TGAATAATCCTCCATTGCAGCTAACGGTTTGAATATGGTGCGTGCCGCACTTTATTCAATAAGTTTTCTTTGGTTTACGTATTTTCAAATTTACTAATTCTTTTCTGGGTACTACTAACTGCGGCATGCACTATATTTTTTGTTGTGCACAGTGTTTTTATTCTTTAATTATTTTTTTTCTGAAGATTTCCTTTTCGCTCTCAAGTTCAATTATATAGATTCCTGTTTCCAAAGTAGATATGTTTAAAGAGTTATTGTAAATTTCTCCTTTCAATACTTTTTGTCCAAAATGATTATAAACTCCATATTTTTCAAACTTTCTCAATGACGGTGATAATATTGATATTATATTTTTTGCCGGATTTGGAAAAAGTTCAAGTCGAGAAAAGTCTTGGTTTTCTCTAGTTTCTAGTATAGGATTGATCGATTTATAGATTTGATTACTTTGAATGTAAACGGTAAACGAAGGAGTAATTGATATATCTTTTACAATTGGATTGAGAATGGAATCTACTAAACTGATCCATGATGTACCCCAGTCTTCTGAAAACCAGCATCCAGAATAGTTATTGATTCCTCTTCCAGCAATAAGTTTGTCACCATCATATGATTTCATTTTGTCAGCAATAATATCAGAAACATTATTCCATGTGAATCCGAAATCATGAGAAGTAAAAATTCCTTGTTCACCTCCTACGATTATATCACCGATATTGCTGACTGCAATTGATTCCAATTGTTGATCTGTTATTCCTATGTGTTCCCATGTAGAGCCGTTGTCAAACGATCGATAAAAACCCTTTTGACCTGAATTTAACATATCACGACAAACAATGTAAATCTCATTATTCAAACCAAAATCAATATCAGAAAAATGCAGTCCGCTATGACTGGTAAATAAGGTATCCCAAGTTGTACAACCATCTGAAGACCTAACTAAATCACCCCAACCCAAACCGTAAGCATCGTTATTCGGAGAAAACTCAATTTCATTAATACTATTACTAAAAATGGAAATAACTTCAAAAGAGTCTCCATTGTCCGATGATTTACAAAATCCTGCTGCTGTATTTATGTAAAGAATGTTATCTTGACTAAAGCTTATTTCTATAATCATTTCTGGGTTGAATGGGAAATTTAAATCCAATATTTCCCATGTATTTCCATTATCATATGATCTGAGTAGTCCATTATAATCATTAGCTCCACCCGCAGAAACAAATAATATTCCTTCTTTCTCAGCATTAATTTTTCTAATAAAAAGTGAGTCTGGAAAATTTACTTGTTCCCATATATTTTGTCCATATACTGAACTTGCAATTAAGATTAATAAAATTTGTATCAGAGTTTTCATTATTTTGAGTTTACGAATTTGAGTCTGGACATTGTGCACAACGGTTTGTATAAGAATAGTAGCCGATTGCGGAACTCGAATTTTTCAAGTTGCAACTAAATTTTATGCGGGCTAAAATGCTCATATTTACTACTGTTTCGGCTATTATTTTTATACTTTGTTATGCACTGAGCATTATCATTTAAGTTTAATATTTCATGTTTTTGAAAATTCTATTTATTAAGCTAATTATTACTACAAAGAATCTTAGCTGATTTTTTAAGTCCTTCTTGTCCTTTTGTTGAGGAATAATCGCAAAAAGCACTAGATGTTTTCATCCAACATTTTTTTTGTTCGTTATAATAAATGAAATTTTTATGTCCATTAGGACAAATAATTTTATATCTAACTGCGGTATATGAACCATATTTATGTGTTCCATCTTCAATTATTTGCAACTCAGAATTGTTTTTGTCAACGACCCTTTTTTTATTTACAGAGGCAGAATTCGGACTTTTAAAATTATCGTTATCTGAGTTGTTGAGTTCTTGTGTATAATCGCTACTAGATGAACCACTGCTAATATATCCTTTTGAGGCTGCGTACTGTAACCCTTTAGTATAAGTATAATAAGCACCTGTTAATGCTCCCATTATGTACCAGCCACTACTAAGGCTTGCACCTTGGCTTCTAGCCGATGGAGGAACTTTAACAGGTTTATCATAATCACCTATGTCCGAAGTGTAAACTCTTCTTGCCCAATTACTATAACCAGAGGTGTATTTATTATTTAATATATTTTCAACTAGTTTTTTGGGATTTGTTATTAAACCAATATATGATTCTTTCAAATCATCCACCCATACAAGTTCATTCTTATAAACTGAACCTACATTTGATTTGTGACTAAAGGTTGTGCCTCTAAAAAAAGTTGCTATACCACCAGATTTTGAGTTTTGTGCCTTACTTGTTTGATTAACAAATCTTATATGTTTCAAAGTTTCAAGTTGCACAACTGTCATGTCTTCTGGATATTCGTTACTAATTTGTTTAAGTTTTGAAAGTATAAATAGCGGTTCTATACCATCTAAATACATTTGTTCCAGTTGATCAATAATTAGATAATTATTTATTCTCTGTATCCTTTTCTGTCTTTGTTTTTCCAGTTTTATTTCATATGCATAAATATCCTGATTATATTTCTCACAATAAAATCCTTTTGGGAATATTTGTAAATATAATTTCATATCATGAATACTACTTACAAAATCTGAAGCCTTCTTACTTGCATAGTATTTCATCTCTGGATATAAGCTTATTGATTCAATTACTTCGTTCTTGTTTTTACTTAGATCAACGTATCTTCTTAATGCCAAATTTCTATTATCATTGCTCGATATAATTTCAATAGCTTTTGGCAAAAACCATCTAGGAGAATTTTTGATTATTTCAGTGGTTAGATTATTATATTTTAACTCATTGCCAACAATTAATGGTTCACTATTTGAAATGTAGAAATTTGATAAATACGAAACTTGATTTTCATTTAGAAATTCTTGTGGATATTTATTTTTGATAAGAATGCCTATTTCGTGTATGAAATTAGGATTTTCATTTAAAATTTTCTCCCATTCATAGTAGGAGATTTTATCACAAGAATTAAGTAATAAAGTTACTTTCATTTCTTTTTTACAAATATTTGTTATGTACGGAGAATAAAATGCTGCACTTAATATATCAGCTTCCAACATCAAATAATCGAATTCACTCTTATTCTTGTTTAGGTAAGACAAGAAAAGACTAGTGAAGTTATTGTCAGACTCAAGTTGTTTTTTAATTTTTTGCTGAGAAATACTAGGGATCAATTCGATTAATTCAGTAAGTGACTTTAACTCTACTAAGAATAATCTCTGAGAATTAAAAAAGTCTGGAAATGATTCTATAATTGTGTTATAATAGGCCTCTTGATTTCCAATTGGTTTTTCTTTGTTAAAAGGCTGTATTTCCATGTGTTGAGAAAACAATAAAAAAGGAGGTGAAAAGGAAAACCATATTTTTGATTTATTGTTATCTTCTTTTAATGTTAATGTTGGTAATATTGTTTGATTGTTATAATGTTGATTACATTTATAATCATTTGAATATTGGATCTCATTAGGAGTAAGTCTCATAAGACTGTACTCTATAATATCTATACGATTAGATTTTTTTGACCATCCAAATACTGCTATGAATCTATTTTCAGATTTATCGGCCTTAGTATATATAAATATCTTTTTTTTATTATACTTAATTGTGTCATGAATTATACCATTTAAATTAACTGTTTGTCGAGTACTTATAATTGAATAATTTCTATTTAAGAATCGATTTTCATCAATAAATGAAAAACATTTCTTCTCTGCTGCTTTATTTATTGGACTAAGTATTTTATTTCCACACTGTGTCATTATTAGTAATGTGAAAATAAATATGAGCATTCTAATAATCTGTTCTAAACATTTAAATAATTTTAGATTTTTTTTCATGATAATTATAAATTAATGAAATGATAATTGAGCTTGTGCATAATGATGGCAATATGAAAAGTTGGATATTTTGGAACAATAAACTTTCAAACTACTACAAAAGTTATTTGAAGTTAAAAAATTTATATTTAGTACTAACAGCCCAATTTATATGCTTAGGTGTTATGCACTGAGCATTTTAATTATTAATGTTCTGACTGTTCTGTAGAGTAAAATATTTCAAATTCGTTATTCACAATCATATACCTCAACACCACCTTTAAAACAGTCTTTGTAATCGCAACTGTATAGTTCTCCTGCAAAAATGTCATTTGCATAAACCTTAATTTGTTTATATTTCCATCCAGATCTAGTTTTAAATTTTAATTTTACGTATTTATTCATATTTGAACTATTACGCACTTTTACGTATAAATTCTCGTGATAGTTAAACATTACGCTTTCTTCCCTCACTGACCAATCGAGCAATTTGATACCATAACATGGTTTAGACCTCTCTTGTCTTTCTCTTTCTATTCTTTCAGAATTTTCTTGTTGGGGTACATAAATGGCGAAATAAAATAATATACCTCCGCCAATAATAACTACTAATAGAATTGAAACAAGGATAGTTAGTTTTTTCATAATAATTTTTTTAGTTAAAAAATAAAATAACGATTCTAAATATTTGTTAGATAATTAATTTAGTTCATTTCTTTGCTTTGTGCATAACGGTTTGAATATGATGCGTGCCGCATTATGTTCAATAAGTGTCTTTGGTTTACATATTTTCAAATTTACTAAATCATTTTCTATGAAAATGAAACTGCGGCATGAATTATATTTTTTGTTAGCATTCGTTATTTTCTCCTTTGTCATTTTTTTAATTATAATAATACTTTTAAATGTTTAAGTTTTTATATATTTAAATGTTTTCGTCTACTATAATTAAATCAATTTGCAATTAAGTATTATTAATTAATATCAAGCAGTTCAACTTCATAAACAAGAGTTGAATATGCAGGAATACTTCCTCTTCTCTTTGATCCATAAGCAATACCCGAAGGAATTACCAAAATAGCTTTGCCACCTTTTCTCATTATACCAATTCCTTCATCCCATCCTTTAATAACCTGACCTTGTCCAAGCGTAAATTTAAATGGTTTATTTTGATCTAATGAACTATCTAAATCTTTGCCGTCAAGAAACATTCCTTTATAAAGAACCGATACTGTTTGTCCTTTTAATGGTATGTTTCCTTTACCCTTTTTCAACTCGATATAATATAATCCACTTGCGGTTGGATTATAATCTGAATAATTATCTTCTATATAAGTATTTATCAATTTAACTTCGTTATCTTTAAGATTAACGCCCTTTGCTTTTTTGCTTTCCTTATATTCTTCAGAACTTTTTATATCATTTAACTTAATATTAAAGTACAAATAATCAATTCCAATAAGTTCAGGAGGGACTTCGTTCATTTTAAATAATTTTGTATAGGTCAAATTTGCATCACAAATAAATGTTGCACTATCACCAATTGACATCATAGAAAGACAATCATAAAGGTCACCTTCGAAAGTTGGTTCAATCATTGGCATTATAAATAAATCTGACAAACTCTTGCTATCGAAAAGAACAGAATCTTCAGTCGCATAGATCAGGTTAATAGTTAAATAATCACCAATCTTAGGTAGGACTGAACTATTTCCTCTATAATAAAACTTATAAGTAAGCCCATTAGTTGTTTTTTCGTAACCGTTGAATTTATCAATATTTTTTTTTGGAACTTGTATATTAAATTTTGGAGAAATTAGAATTGCTTCTACTTTTATGTCAGTTATTTTAGCAGATGTACCTCCTATTCCTTCATAGTAATCTTGTTTTGCACTACCAGATGCTTTAAAAGGTTTTGATTCACCAGGCTTAAGATTATCAATAATAATTTCTTTTGAATCATATACAGTTTTCTTAACTGTTTTTGATAGAAACATTAAGGATACTTTTGTTACTTTTTCAATAGTAAACGTGACTTTAATTTTAACATTAAGGGTTAATGTAGTTGATAAATTGGTTACGTAGCCTTCCTGTCTTGTGTCTGTTGACCATTTTGGACTGCTTGAGGCAATTGCTTTTTGCAATATATCGCCTTTATTTCTTGAATCAAACTGTGTTGGTTTACTTTTACTTATCTGAATAATGTTTAATATATTTTCGTCTAGCAATATACTTTCCGCATAATAATCCCAGTCCTTTGTGTCGAATAGTTCTTTTGTCGTTTCTAACAATTGTTTAGCAATAGAGTGCTTTTTTTGTTTAGTATATGAACTTATTGCAGATATAGCAATTTCAGGATCTTCTAAAATTTGTTTATATGTTCTACCTGAAAGGGATATTGATTTTTTATTATGCAACTGATAATATTTTTCGAAACGAAATTTGTCATCTTTAGTAATATGTTCTTCCTTTTGAAATTCAGCAATCTTTGGTAAGAATGTCTCTTCATCGAATTTTTCATTCAATGGATTGCTACAGCTAACAATCACTGCTGCTACGATAAGCATGATTATCAAGTTATAAAAATATTTCATTAGAGCTAAGTTTTAGTTAGAAAAAGTTTTACATGTATTACTGGATCATTGAATTGAATAGTTTATGTTCACAATTAGAAGAAGACTTAATTTTTTTACTAATTATTACCACAAAGAATTTTTGCTGATCCCTTAAGCCCTCCATCTCCTTTAGTTGATGAATAATCACAAAAAGCACTTGATGTTTTCATCCAACATCGTTTTTGAACATTATAATAAATATGGTTAATGTACCCATTTGGACAAACTATTTTATATTTAGGGGATCTATATGTACCGTATTTATATTCTCCATCCTCAGTTATCTTGACCTGAGTAATATTTTCATCATCTTCAATTATTACATTAGTCTTTTTGTCGTTTGAAGGTATATAAGTAGATTCTGACGAATTAGAAGTAAAAGCATCATATAATGACCCAAGTGACAATGAGTAGGTTGGAGGAGGATTAATTTGCTTATTTATTTCTCTCTCCATACTAGCTATCATTGTTTCAAGTTCTATGAAAACTTCATTATCTGTAATCTTTCGATTGCGACACTCTTTCACCATTCTTTTGGAGTACTCAATAGCATAACTGCTCTGCCTGTATTCATCATTCATGTAGTAATAACCAGCTATCCAGATCGAAAACATCATAGAGCTGAGAGAATAGGCTTCTCCTATATCATTACATAATCGAAGTCCTTTTGTACATGCTTCTTTTAGTCCATATTTAATATCATGAGTTGCCTTTTCTTCAGCAATACCAAAATAACAATACATTTTTTGTTGCTTCATTAGTTTTGTGAGATCGCTATTATTGGAAAGTTCAGTGTAATCTATTATTTCGTTAATTAAGGGGATGGATTTTTCATATTGACCATTTTTACGTAAATCAATTGCTTTAATAAATTTGTCTTTTATATGCTGAGGGATTTCTTGAGATATTGCGGAAAAAATTGGATATGAAATGATTATTAATATCAAAAATGTTATCTTTTTCATGATGTGGTCTTTTAATTGTGACTAACGTAAAGTCACAATGCTCAATATTAAGATGTTGCAAAACCTATGTCGTCAGGTTTTATAGCAAACTTAGCAATATTTTTTTTAATTCTAGTAACCATTTTTAACTTCCTTTTCTGATCAAGGAATAAGTATTCTTGTGGAGGGCTATATGGAACTTTTTTAGTTACCATTGTCCAGATAATAACCCCAAGTTTTCTTGCTGTCGCACTTACCGCAGCTTGGCGACCTCTTCTGTATGCCACTCTTTTGAAAAAGTCTGACAGGTGTGTGTCCTTTAGATTTCCAATTGCATTGGCAGCTTGCCTTAACGCAATTTTTAATCGGTTACTTCCCTTGGGGATTTTACTACTGAGTACCTTTCCTCCTGATATTTTATTATTTGGGGCTAATCTTAACCATGATACAAATTCTTTGGAAGAATTAAATTTACTGAATCCTGATAGCCCTATCTCACTCATAATGGATAATATAGAGGCATGACTTAATCCTTCTATTGCCATCAAATCAACTCCGTCAAAATATTGAAAGGCAATTTGATTTAGATTGGGTATTCCTGGCGCATTCTTATTTAGCCGTTTATATGGTTTATCTGAAGTTTTAAGCTTCTTTTTTTCTGGCGATCTGTTTATCTCTTGTTTTATAAATCGTGTAATCTCTTTGTCACAAACCTGAATCTTTTTCTGAAAAAATTGATAACTCTCAAATTCTTGTTTTAAGCCGAACAAGTAGTCTTCTCGATTATTTGCATGAAGGGCTTTAGCAATTTCATCTTCGGATTTTCTACAATTATAGTGTCGATGTGCGGCTAGTGAATATGGGTCAAGGTTGCCTTTGCATATATCTTCAATTATTTTCAACCCGGTAAGTCCACATACATCTTTGACAACCACGTCCAAGCGGAAGTTTAAAAATTTAAGATACTTCTGCATTTTTCGAGATGCAGCAGAAGCTAAATTAATCATATTACTTCGCTGACGAGAATATGTACGTAATTTTTCTGTTGTTTCATCTGGAAGAAAACTACTAGTTAATAAGCCTAAAGCATGTAGCTTTTGAATATGCCTACAGTCTTTTACATCCGTCTTTTTTCCTTTTGGGTGTTTAGTAAACTTTCCATTGCAAAGAATTACTTCAATATCGTGCTTCACTAATTCTGCGAATAGATTTTGCCAATAATCACCTGTCGATTCCATAGCTACAGTAGTAATGCCATAAGATAACAACCACTCACATAACGCTATTAAATCTTCGGCATAGACACCAAATTCTTTAACATCTTGCAGAGATTGCCCTACGGCTACATAATGAGAGCGACTTCCAATATCAATTCCTGCAGCACTGGTATTGATAACTTCCATTTCGATAACTTTTTTTCTTGTCATGATAAATGCTTTTATAGATTTATTAAATGACTCTAAGGAAATGTATCTTTGAATTGAAAATTATTGTGAACGGGGTTCCCTTATAATCGGGACCACCACTGGAATTATCTACAAGCCTCCAAAATGAAAGTCGCAGGCTTTTTACATCTCAACCAGAATGAACGCACGGGCTTTTTAAGCACCAATTTATAGAACGGCCTTGCATAGAGTCACTACTAAGATACTAGAAAAATGAGTTGCCGCAGAATGGTCGGTCGTTAGCTTTAGGATTTAATCTTGCTTTTCCGTGAGATGTGGGGAATGAATGCTAACGGTTTTGCTATGCGCCGTTGCCGCTTTATTTTGATTATTTTTGATTTGAAAACTTCATGTCAAATTTACTATTTCTGTACTAACCGAAGCCTGAACTGCGGTAATGGCGTATGAGCTTTTGTTAGCGTTTCGTGCTTTATGTTTTACTTAGATTATCTTTATCCTTTGTGATTAATATGGCCTTGTATTCTAATGATTACTTAATTAAACACATTCTTTTTCTAACTTAACAATGTATAGTGTATAAATTTCAGATATAGTATAAGATGATTAATATCTTGCTTTTTCTAATTTCAAATCAAGCCGTTTATCATAACTTGCATAACTTTTTTGTGCAGAATACAAATATTCTTTTACTGTAACTTCAAATCCCTCTTCGAATAAACAGTTTGTTTGGTAATACTTACGACCTACATTTGCCGGTTGACTTGATATTGTTTGTACAGATAGTGAATACTCAGTTTTAATCTGACGAATAGATATTTCATATACACCTTTGGGAAATTTAAGCATAAAAGTATCTATGTTATTATTATAGTCTGTTCCATAGAATTCCTCATAACCTTCATATGTATTGATTTCTTTAATAATTTTGGAATTTCTGTCTTTTTTTCTGTAAATAAATCCACATATATATTTACCACTACCTGTATATTTACTAAAACAAAATTTTCTTCTACTCTTAACTTTGTAAAAATTATCCATTATCTCTATTTGAGCTGGCTGAAACTCAATACTTTTATTGATCTCATTTAAATCTAAATCTATGTCACACCAAATAGCTTTGCCTATTGTATCAATAACGAATTCTATATATCTTGATGTTATACTATCAAACCAATTAGGTCTAGTTCCATTAATCATTTTAAAGGAGGGTGCAATACTTACTTCAATGTCATCATAAGTTTTATTTTTATAGTTAATTAATTCTGCGTTTGCTTTCTCAATTTGTTTTTGTTTCTTGGATTCCAATCTTTCAAGTTCTCTCAAATGTTTTTTAATGCTTTCATTTTCTATTCTATCCAGTTCAAATTGGGACATAGTATATTCATACAAAACAATGTTTTCTATACAACTACTTGCAGAAACCTTTGTGCCAGAATAAAAATATAAATCATCCAAGCTTTCTATTCTAAATGTATTCATATTTCTAAAAGGAACCTTAGATATGAGTTTAAATCTGAGTCGGTATGTACTATCAAAATTAGGGAAATCACCTGTTATTAATTGGAAAAGTATTCGAGGGGAAGACCTAAATGCCGCATCACACATGCTGTGCTCATCTGAATCAATTATCTCAACAATAGTTTCAGTTCCAGATGTTAACTTCCAGATTTTACCAATAGGTACTATTTTAGCAGGTGATGATTGTAAATTAGATATTACAATCTGAGTGCCATCTTGTGCTAATAATATACTTATTATCGACAATAAGTATATGAGGATAAGATATTTTTTCATTGGATCAAGGTATTACTTGTAAAATATATTAAATTCTTCTTTGTGTTTTAAAATAATCTCAGCAATATTTTTACTGACAAATGAAAAATAATTATTGCCATTCTTATCGCAAAAATTCTCATGACTAACAATAAATTTTCCTCCAGAAATACTTCTATGCAAAAGAGGGATTGCGTTTGTTTGATTAATATTGAAGTAATTTATTTTATATATAAATTCTTTACCAAGTTTTTGTGTGCTCCAATATTTTATACTATTCTGATATTTAACATTAAGTGATCTACAGCAAAATTCGTATGCAAATGATCCAAAACAAAAAATTATTATTGGTTGAAAATTTTGAATCTCATTTGAAAAAATATTGATTGCTTCTTTAATATGCTGATTTACCCATGTTTTATCTGTTTGTTTCGGTTTGTTTTTAGGATTCGTAATTGCATTTCTTATATAAATTTCCGAAGTGTTAATTCTTACTTTTAACTGCCTGAATAATATATCTTGAATTGGATCAATAACGGATGTCCAAATATTATGTCTAATAGGGTGTCTCTCATCCAAAGGGAACTCTAATACTTTTTTCCACTTTTGGGGCTCACTATCCCCAAGCAACCAAATCGGAAATTCTTTATTTCCATGTTCTCTTTCCATAATTCCTTAATTAGAACAAATTATGATGTAATGTCGCACGATTTTAATTCTTTTATATTACTTAATTCTTCTTTTAATTATCGAATTGCAAGCTAGGCAGCATGAACGCTAACGTTTTGGCTATGCGTAGTTTGGGATTTTGAAACGATTAATTTTCAATATACCGCCAATTTTATTTAATGCTATAATGCTCAATATTAGTATGTTACCCAAATTACGTATAGCCTTTGTTACCAACTGGCCTTTCTATTCTTTTCATTCCTTTTGTCATTAAATTTGCTGTATTTATTTTTTGTCCACTTGTCCACTTGTCCGTTTGACTGTGGCGGAAGGCTCTTTGGCAAAATTTGGTCAAGCGTTGGCTTTGTGCGTTTTGACAATGTGCCTTACAGCAAAGGGTAGTGTTTTTAATAATCCGATTTTCCCCTCTGTTTTTTCAACACAAGCAATAATTCTATGTTGCAGCAACTTTAAATAACTACAATAAATACGTTTGAATATAATCACGGTGACATGTCATTGGGTGTCAGCAATAGTACGATATCGATGTAGTCCGTGATGTTGTTGACGCTTGCGAATGTGTAGGGTTTTCCGTTCACGAGTATGGTCTGCTTGTTCTCTATCAGATTCCGTGACTTCACTGGTACTACTTTCATGTAGATATACTCGAGTCCGTTCTTGCTGAAATCGAACGACAGGCGGATCTGCTCTCCCGTTGCGGTGATCACTGCGACCGTTGAGAAAACCATCACCGTGTCGAGGCGTTTCGGTAACGGAGGACCTCCAAACCACTTCCACCTTCTTACGTGTTCGGTGACATCCACTGTTTTATCGTCGAGTGTGTAGTACTCGTTGGAGTAGGTCGGGTTTCGTAGGTACTCAACGTTCATCACGAGGTCTCCCGTTTTCAGGTTGAAGTTGGTTGCGTTTACATCTACCGAAAGACCTGCTATCTCATACCAATCGACATCGCTCCACATCTGCATGCTTGATTCTTTACTGGCAATGTGCGTTACTGGCACCTGCGCTATTGCGTTATTGACAATTATAAGTAATACTATGACAATTTCAAATTTGATTTTCATTGTTGTAATATTTTTTTGAAAAACCTATCTATATCAGCACAAGGTCAGTTCACTAATTCTTGTCCGCTGTCAGCATTACCAATTGGTAAAGATGTGTAAGCAGTAGAAAAAGAACGTGAATCAATAGAGTTTAAATGAAAGTTAATTGATGGTGGTATTGTTAAGCCAACCTCAATTTGCCCCATCGTATATCCTTTTTTAACAAATACCGAATCCAATTTGTGTGCTTTTATCAATGAACTTACTAAGGTTTTTTGAGTTTTTGTTAACTCATTGTTTTCACGTAATACTTCAAGAGAAACAACGCCACCTTCAGTTTTTTCAATTACTACTGTTACGCCTAAAGGTAACCCTAAAGTAATTTTTAAATCACCTATAATATAGCCTGACTTTAATAATAAAGGCTTTAACTCATTTAGCTCATTTAATGTATCTTGAAATGACTTCTGAGCTTGGTCTTTACTCTTATCAAGTGCCTCTGTCGCTTTTTCTTTTACTTTGTTTAAAAAACTATTTAATGCCATAATGATTATTTTCAGAAGATTAATTTACTATTATTATTTTATATTTTTAGCAAATTTCATTGATTGCTTTTCTTTAACGAATAAACAATTAAGAGGTATATTAAAAATAATACTCCAATGCTAATTATAAAACCTGGTAAATTTGATGAATAAATTGAGAACAAAATCAAAACACCTAGCCCAACAACAAAAAATATAGCTGATACTGTTCTAATTAAAATAGTGGTTCTCTTTGAATTGTATACCATACTTAAAGTGTTGGAAATACAAAATAAAGAATACACAAAACTGCTAACCACAACAGCAAAGTGCATATCTGACCCTTTCGTTGTTACGTTCCAAAAGGCATAAAAACCATATGAAATCAAAATGCTTAAAGCAAAGCCAATTATAAATCTTACAAAATTTATTTTCATAATCTTATTTATTTTGTTGAAATGGTGGAGGTGCTAAAGCAACCAATTTTAAAACTTCAGGAATTTGTTCTGCCATCTTCCAACTTGGCAAACTTGGCATCCAAACGTAAGTTTCTTTTACAACTTTCTTTTCGGCTATTAAGCGTGCTAATTCCTGTTCAGAAAAAGGTCCTGCTTGTTTACCATCAATCATTGCATAAAAAAACTGCTGTTGTGGTTTTTCCATTGGGTTCATTGCCCCCGGTACATACATATTAGTCATCGATTGGTTCATGGTTTTAACCATTTGTTGAGCAACAGCCATGCCCATCCCAAATTCAACCAACCTATCCATTGAAAAAAAACTACTATCATCCATGATACATTATTTTAAGTTAATACTAAATTAAGGTGCTGGGGGTGGAGGTGGTGGAGGAACTTCACCAAATAATGATGATAATTCCTGAACATTGCCTGCAATTTCCCAATTTGCCATGCCTTGTTTCCAGACATGAGTATCTTTTATAATTTGACCACTTTGCACCATTTGTTGTAATTGTTCCCAGCCAAACGGACCACTTTGTTGTCCACTAACTGAAATATTATATTGAACTTGGGGCGGGGGCGGCGGTGTCTGTTTCTGTTCGTCCATTCCTTTCATCATGCCGCCAACGGCACCTGCCATTCCAGAACCTACTGCTCCTCCCATTGCCATACTTGCCATCATTGAACCCGGATCCATCGTCCCGCCACCACCTCCAGTGCCTCCACTGCCACCCGAACCCATTTTGCCCATACTTTCAGCAGCAGTTTTTGCCACTTCGGTTTGTTGGTCTAATTGGTGTGCAGAAAGATTAGCGCCTTCAGTTTGCAATCTTTGTGCTCTCTGGGCTTCTTCTCTTTGGATACGAAGTGTTTCATCCATATTCAGGGCATTTATTTCCTGAGTATCTTGTAAATTTTTAATATTTACGTCTGTTTGAGCACCAATAGTTTTTGTGGTTTGCTCTGCTGTAACTTTTCTTAACTCAGCATATCCTTCAGCTTCTTTGTCAACTTCAAGATTTGCAATATCTAAACCTTTCATATTTACGCCAAAATCCGTTTCAAGGCGAGTGCCTAAATGCTTTGCAACCAAGTCATTTATTTCAAGTATTTTTCTTTCCATTTGCAATACAGGTATTCCATTATCTACTGGAATATTTGCAACTACACCCTTAATATATTTTGCTACAGCATCCTTAATCTGCTTATTAAAATTGTCTAATTCAAAATTTATAAGACGATTTAATTTAATAAAGTTTTTGTAGTCTGAAATATTAAAAGTGATAGTACCCCTTACTGCCATAGGTACAGCAAAATCTATAAAACGAGGGTCGAAAACATCAAAATAGGGTATCCCAAAACGTATTTGAATATTACCAGAAAGGTTAATAAAATATACTTCTGCCTGAAAAGGGGAAGAACCACCAAAAGCAGACCCAACAATACTTGTAAGAATTGGAAAGTTTGCTGTTTTAATTGTTTGATCGTATGGACCAACGATGAAGTCCTGCATTGTGCCGTTGTTTTGTTTGTACATAAAAACAGCCAGTTCACCATCTTTAACCCGCAAACTACTTCCATAACGTATTGCATTTTCTTTTTTTGTTGAATTGGCTTCACTCGAAGGTCGCCATTTCCAAACAAGATATTCTTGCTCATCACAACGAATTACATCCATAAATCCGCCTTCTGATTTTTTCCCAAATAGTCCCATATTATTTAATTTTTAGTTCTTTTGCATGTCGTATTACATCTTTGGCATATTTTTTCAGAAATATTTAATTAGCTCTTCCATCTAATATTATACCCATGATAATTATACCAATAAAAAAGAGTACAAGAATTGCAACAATAGTAAAGCAACCTATATTAGCTTTTGCTCTCATTTTGTGGTGGTGTTCTTTAGTATCCTTAATCTCCAAATCAAGTTCTTCAATTAAAAGCTTTACTTTTTTATCATCACCGTAATAAATTTGAATTTGCCGCTTTTCTTTATCGCATTTTGCAATTAGATTATCTAAAGATTTCTCTTTAAAAATACGTCTGTATACAAGGTAAAGTCCAAATGTGATATATGTAAGAAATATTAGTTTAAGTCTACTTACAAAAGACGGCTTCGGGCATGTTTTTATATCAATAATTAAATTTTCAATTTTTTGAATTGTCTCGTGAAGATTGGACACATTATCACTATCTATCGTAGATTTTTGTAAAATATAGTCACAAGAGGCACATATTTGCGTTAAACCACTAATTGTATCCCCACAATTTGGACATTTATTAATGGGTTCTTTTTTCTGCTTAGATTCCTTAACCTTGTAGAGTCTTGCTTCTAAAACCATTTCAAATTCATCTAAATCTACTCCCATCTCTTGAGCTTTTTTTAAAAGAACTTTTCTTTCTTTCTCGGTTATAACACCGTCCAGTAGTGCCATTTCAATTAATTTCTCTAATTGTTCATCGTACATTTTTTGTAAATTTTGTTTTAACTGGCTTCGATTAAGGTTACTGCCTTGACCTCTGCTTAGTTATGTGTATTATAATAAAGCATAAAAGTTATTTCAAACGAAAGGTCATAGAAAAAAGCAGATAGATTATTGTCCTATGACAAATCTTGATTTTTATTTCTTTTTCTTTTTTTGTCGAATTGGCTTCACCCGAACCTCGCCATTTCCAAACAAGATATTCTTGTTCATCACAGCGGATTACATCCATTAATCCGCCTTCTGATCTTCCCCCAAATAATCCCATATTTATTTAATTTTTAAAATGTTATTAAACGCACTATTAACAAAAGAGTTTTCTTATGCAACAAGTTGTTTTCAACTTTCCTTTATTTTGGGTTTTATATTTAAGACCCCATTTTTTATCTAAAAATTCATTCTCTCTTTTTTTATAAGATTCGAAAAATTGTTTTATGATACAAAAAATACTCCTTTGCGATATTACTATAGAAATAGAAAATAAAATAATTGAAGCCCACCCAAATCCTTTTATTAAACCGTTGTTATAATATTCGTTGATATTACTCCCCAATTTCATAAGAGTAAGAATTGTAATTATCCAAAACAAAAATTTTAATATGCAACAAATTTCACCGTACAATCCTTGAATAAATTCAGACTTACTTTTACTGAAAGGGTGGTAGCTATTTGGAAAAATATTATTATAATCGTTGTCTGCTCCACTTTGTTCATAATGTTTGCGCCGAATGGCATATGTAATAAATTGTTCTTTACGCTGATTCGTACCCAAGTAAGCTGCCAAGTATATAATAATTATTAAGATAAAATATGATGCAATTGTTGCAAACAACAATATATCCAATGAGTACTTACCTTTATCAACTAAGTTCCCCAAATCTGGGGCAAAAGTTATTGAGGAATTTACAAACACATAGCCATAAACACCAATAACACCAAGTAGAGCAGTAATTAATGTAACAATACTTACCATGTTGGCATTGTTATTTATCGCATATTGTTCATGCAATTGCTTTTCTAATTCAAATTCGTTATTAGAGTTACGCATTTTTTCTATTTTATTCCTAATTCTTTTGCATATTGCATTATTTCTTCAAGAGTTCTTTTATCATCTTTCATTGTAAACTTTGATTTCATAATAATTTGCTCGCATTTCTGAATCCACACTCCAGCAATTAAATGATTCCAGTTTTTGTGTTCATCATCACCAAATTTGGCCGCAGCATTTTTCATAAAACCAAAACCGCCTTTCTTTGCAGGTTTTGCAAGTGGTACAGCCATCATTAAAAATTCTATAATGTCTTCTTTGCTGTTGGGAATAGGAAAATGCATTATAAATTCTTTCTTCTTTGAAAAAACCAGTTTCTGCCGTTGCCCTTCGCTTGTATCTACCATAAGCCCAATCAAACCACCTGTTTTTTTCACACTTACGCTTTGTTCAATTTTCTGATAGTCTCTAAAAAATTCCTCTATAGAATTTACATTTTCAATATTTCTATATTCATGGCCACAATCTGGACATTTTGTTTGAAAAGACTGAATCATTGAACCACAGCCTGGACATTTTTTAACATCTCCAAATTTATCTGATTTTGGTGCAGCAGTAGTTTTAGTTTTTTCAGGCTTCATACTTTGTTGCTTTTCGTATAATTTTGCCTCAAGCACCATTTCAAATTCATCTAAATCAACACCTTCTTTCTCTGCATTTTTAAAAAGAACTAGTTTCTTTTTTTCTGTTAACTCTCCATCCATGAGAGCCATTTCAATTAATTTGTCTAATTTTTCGCTATACATAGATTTTTGAGTTTTAATATTATATTCACTTTTTGATTCATTCTTTTTGACTTTATTTATTGGTTCATCTTTTTGAACTTTTTTCTCTGAATTTGATTTTTTTTTCATTTCGTTCAGCTTATCAGCCGCTTTATTGGCAGAGCTATCAATGGCGTCACTTATACTATTACCTGTAACAAAGTCGACTACTTCGACAATTGGGCTGATGCTTACTATTGACATTCCGAGTACATCTTTTGATACTCCGAGTACTGTTGAACCAACTTTCGATAATAATGATTTTTTAGTTTTTTTTTTCATTTTTAAATGCTTTTACTTTTTCATTTTCTTTTACGGCGAATTTCTCATTTGATTCTCATTCATTTCTTAGGCTTGTTGGTAACGATTTGCGCTAAGATTAGTTGCCGTTGCGAAGAAGTTTCTTGTCTGTGACTACAGACTTGAAACGGACTGTAAATGTTTATATTATAACTTTCCCGGCAATTAATTTTTAGCGTTTGTTACAG
>Ga0222627_1000457_pt1 | contig 18079 bp, 12 predicted proteins | sample AntAcemetageno93_FD_179859 | JGI IMG/M metagenome (GOLD analysis project Ga0222627, IMG submission 179859) | Saline water microbial communities from Ace Lake, Antarctica - #93 | ecosystem: Environmental > Aquatic > Non-marine Saline and Alkaline > Saline | place: Antarctica: Ace Lake | collected... | reverse complement strand
GCCCTGTGGCATACAGGTGTTGTATGATTTTGTCCGGTTTGAGGGGGAGGAGCTGTGAGAGATATTTGGGATTTTCTCATTTGTTGACATCTGGGCCTATAATCGGTAACTATACCTTAGGAGGCCATTAGCCCAGGCGTGGGTGTTCGGCGTCAAATTCCAGGAATTGGATCAGCGACTTGAAAATGGGAGGAATAACACCATCTGTACTCGAAACCTGTTAACACCGACCGCCGTATTTGTGACCATCATTTTGATTGTAGCGTTCAGTTCCCATGGTGCTTTCGCAAAAGATCTTCTGTCAAATAGAGGTTCTCTGATGAATGATGAAATTCCCTGGAATATCATGGCTAAGAGCCTTACGTATAATGAAAAGGAAGGCACCTATCTTGCAGAAGGGGATGTCGTTATAACAAAGGCCAAGCAGACACTTTACACACAGCGCGCTGTTTTCAACGTAAAAACAGGGATTGCCAAGGTCTCGGGCGGTTTACGGTTGGAGACCGACGGTGATATCATCACCGGTAAGGAGGGATCTTTTAACCTCAACACCCAAACCGGAAAGCTCGTGGATGCCTCTCTTTTCTTGAGAGCTAACAATTATTATATCAGTGGCAGTCTCATGCAGAAGACAGGCGAGGACTCTTATCTAATTAAGGATTGCACCGTGACCACATGTGACGGGGTCAACCCGGACTGGAATATTACGGGATCGGAGGTGAAGGTTACTGTTGAAGGCTACGGGACGATAAAGAATTCCGCATTCCGTGTTCGCGGGCTTCCCATAATATATATTCCCTACATGATTTTCCCTGCCAAGGCCAAACGGCAGACCGGTCTACTCCCCCCCCGGGTAGGATATTCAACTCTAAACGGCGGCGAGTTCGAGATCCCCTTTTTCTGGGCCATATCCGATCAAACCGATGCCACCCTCTACTCGCGTTATATGAGCAAGCGAGGATATATGCAGGGAGCCGAATTTCGTTATGTCTCAGGTGAAAACTCAAAGGGCGTTATCGAGTTCGACATCCTCTCAGACAAAGAAAAGACAAAAAATATGACTGATCAGGACGCATTGAAAATCAGTCCTTTTGATCGGACGAACAGCACGCGATACTGGGCAAGGGGGAGGGCAGATCAGAATCTTCCATTGGGAGTGGTCGCCCGTATTGATGCAGATTTTGTCAGCGATCAGGACTATCTGAGGGAATTCGAAGAGAAGCTTTTCGGTTTTGGCACAAGGACAAATCTCGCCGATGAATCGAGACGTCCGTTTCAGGAAAAAAGATCTCCGACAAGGAGATCTGCCCTGAGATTGGGTCATGATGGGGAGTCATACACTCTTCAGGGGATTACAAGCTATTGGCAGCCGGTTGGAGATCCCGCGGATAAAAATGAAATAGAGCAACCTTTAGGGGGACTCAGTTTCACTCTTTTACCCGAACAGTTTATGGAGTTACCAATTTTTTTCAATCTTGAATCGGACTACGATTATGTCTGGAGTGATGAAGCGAATAAAGGGCACAGTCTCTCAATTTCCCCTCAAGTGAACTTCCCTTTTTGGCTCGGGCCCTATGTGGAATTTGAACCGTCGTTCAGCTATTCATACAACACCATCTGGGCTGATGACAATGCAGGGAACAGCGAGCACCAGTATCAATCGATCTATGAAGCCAGGGCCAGACTGGCCACCAATGCCGAGAGAGTCTATGATATCGAGTGGTTTAATGCCAAAAAGTTAAGACACAAGATCTCTCCTACTCTTACCTATACGTATAGAGGGTATCGGACTAACGCGGATGAGACTCCGTGGTTCTCTCCGGTTGGCAGGGGCAATTTTGAAACACCATGGTCTAGTTCCATCTTTGAGGATGACAGCGAAGACGAAGGCACAAACCAGGTTGCCATTTCCCTTGAGAACTTTTTAGATGCCCGCTTTGAGGACAAAAAGGGGAGGGTTAGGTACAGTCAATTAGTCAACTTCAAATTGACCCAGGGTTACGACATTGATAAGGCGAGAGGCGATGATCAAGACAGGCCTTTAACGACGCTTAAGGGATTATTGATCGTCACCCCGTTTCCTTCCCTTAACCTGCGAGGAAGCGCTGGATGGGATCACTATGAACATGAGTTTTCCCAGGCAACCCTCTCCGGAAAGCTCTCTGTTAAAAGGTCCGGGGGGACGAAAGATACCTATACGGTGAACTATCAGTACTATCCAGACATCGCAGAAGGACAAACAAATCTGAATTTCCTGGCCAATATAAATCTTGCCTACGGATTTTCGGTCGGAGGTTCGCTTCAAAGGGATATGGACGCGAATAAGAACATCTTAAGCGCCGGCTGGATTGGGTTCCAGAGGCAGTGCTGGGGGCTCAAATTAGGTGCTTCTAAGGAAAGCGGAAACACAAATGTAATGGTTGTGTTACGTCTGATCGGTCTGGGGGATACAGGGGGATGGTAGTAAAGAAGTGCCTAAAGTTTGAAATGCCTAAAATGCCTAAAGTGAGCTAAAGTGCCTAAAGTTCTTGTCCGCTGGTCGTATGGCGGAGGGGTACGCCTTCGGCGATGCAATTTTAAATAAAGACAAGATTGACAAACTCGTAAAAAGTCGGAAAGCACCCGTTATTGTCATTCCCGTGAAAACGGGAATCCAGAAAAATCAATCCCGCGGCGGGAGTGACGGCCTTGGTGACTTTTTACGAGACTACCAAGCTTGTTATAAGTAAATAGTGTGATGACGTTTGGAGCCCATTTGTTTTTCAACAGAAATGACGAAACTCGTAACTTTGGAAAATTGGAACTGAAGATTTGTCTAACTGCCGAACCGTTATTTAAATTGGGCAGGACTCCTTAACTTTAGACATTTTAGGCACTTTAGCTCATTTTAGGCACTTCCACTCCCTCCCGCTATCCGGTCCAGGACAAAAACCACTAAAAATCCTGCCACCATCAAACATAAGGCGAATAAGACTTCCCCATTCCATTGTGCCGGGATGATGTTTGCCTGAACAATCGGCACGGTTTTTCCGTGACTGTCTATCAAGCTTTCCAATGTTTCCTTCCAGGGCCAGATCTTCCTCAGAGAACCTAACATGAGCCCGGTCAGAAACGCTACCATTAGGTCATGGTATTTACTTAGGAGCCATCCCAAAAGGCGAGAGAACGCGGCAATCCCAACGCAGGCGCCCGCTGCCACAACAAAGAGAACGAGAAAATCCCTCTCGTTGACAGCCTCGAGGACATATTGATACTTGCCCATGAGGACCAGGATAAAAGAGCCTGATATTCCGGGCAGGATCATGGCACAGATGGCAACTGCCCCGGAGAGAAAAAGGAACCACATGTCATTGGGGGTGGTTCCGGGCACAAGGCCGACCAGAAAATAGAGCCCAATTAAACCTCCGAACAGACAAGCCCAGGTGAGGGGTTGCCACTGTTTGATGCGTCGGCTGACAGTCACCACTGAGGCAAGAATTAACCCCAAGAAAAATGACCAGATGAGCACAGGCGTGTTTTGGAGAAGCCAGGCAAGGCCCTTTGCAAGGGTGAAAATGGCTGATAGAATCCCGAGGCCAACCGCCAGGAGGAACTGCCACGAAATGTGATCAATAAAGGCCCGGATCTTAAAAGTTACGAGAAGCCTCAGGCTTTTAAGGTCAAAGGATTTTATGGCGTTGATCAGTTCCTCATAAATGCCGAGGATAAAGGCCATGGTCCCCCCGGAAACCCCTGGCACAACATCAGAGGCCCCCATACAGAAGCCTTTGGTAGCGAGAATAGTGTAGGCAAGAAAAGACCTTTTAAGGGGCTTAACCCTGTTTTTCTTGGACATTCGTTATTTTTTTCCCTTAACCACTGAACGGTTGGATAGGCACTACCTACCAAGTAAATATAATAGTGAAGACCCCTACAGCCAAGCAATAGGGGGCAAAATAGTAGAAATGGCCCTTCTTAACCATCCCCATGAGGACTTTCAGGGCCATGAAACCGACCAATGCGGAAGATGCAAATCCTAAGATAAGAGGAACAACACCTATCCTTGTTATTGCCTCCATGTCAAATTGAAGGACAACGGCCCCTAAAATTGCCGGTATGGAGAGGAGGAAAGAGAAACGACCCGCCAATTCCCTGTTAAGGCCTAACAGCAGGGCGCATACGATAGTGGAACCCGAGCGGGAGATGCCAGGCATGATGGCCAGACCCTGGGCCGTTCCAATGGCTAAGGCTATTAGTGGGCCCACCTGTGTCAGCTTTTCGTGGGCCTTGGGAATGAACCTTGTTGAGCCTACAATAATACCGGTTATTACAAGCATCACCCCCACCGTGGTTACGGAGCCAAATACCCTTTCGAGAGGCGTTTTAAAAATAATCCCTATGAGAGCCGTAGGAATGGACCCGACTACGACCATCAATGCAAGGGAGGCATGAGGCTTAAGTTTGAACCTGTGGTCTGCTCCAGGTGTAGCGATTTCCCATATCTCCTCTGCCATTTTCTTGAGGTCAGAACGGAAGTAGATGCATACGGCCAACAGGGTCCCCAAATGCAGGGAGACGTCTAACAGAAGTTCAGGCTCCTTGAACCCGAGCAGGTTCTTGAAGATTACCAGATGGCCTGAACTACTGATCGGCAAAAATTCGGCAAGACCCTGAATAATGCCTAAGAATATTGTTTCTATATTGGTCATGGGAAGGGCTCTTAAGTGCCTAAAGTGCCTAAAGTTAAAGGTGTTGTTTGACATTCTAAAATAAACGGTTCCAGAACAAGGTGCTTGTCGAGTCCCGCCTATAAGCGGGACTTGCGTAAATCGAGGCGGACAAACCGGTCGGAATTCTTGACTTTCTGTTGCGAGTGTTTTCTGGTCTGGTTTATCTTGGAGGCCCTGATGAAGCCAGTCCTCTTAAAAAAGTCACGAAGTTCCTTAACTTTAGGCACTTTAAACTTTAGGCACTTTAGGCACTCAAATTACCAGATCATGGTACTAATTTCAATCTTCAATCTTGATGGTCTCATAAAAAGTCTCCAAGGCCGTCAATCCCGCCGGCGGGATTGATTTTCCTGGATTCCCGTTTTCACGGGAATGACAATAACGGGTACTTTCTGACTTTTTACGAGTTTGTCAATCTTCAATCCACTCGAACTCCCTTCTGGAAGATATGCAATCGGGTAACGTCTATGGCGAGATTAATAATTTCGTTCGGTCGGAATGACGTATTTTTGGGCGCGCGGAGAGTCAGATGTTCCTGGCCGATGCGTGTGTGGATATACTTTTCAGAACCCACATCGCTGACCATCTCTACCTTGGCATGGAGCGTCCCTGTCCCTGTCTCTACTATTTTCACATCCTCGGGACGAAAGCCCACCTCCACTTCCCCTTCCACACGATTTGGCCGGAGATCCCCGATATCCATGGAAAATCCCCGGCCCTGGAAAACAGGACGCTCTCCATTGCGCAGGATCGTTCCCCGGTAGAGATTCATCTCGGGTGACCCGATAAAGGTGGCGACGAATGTGTCAGTCGGGAACGAATAAATGGTTTCGGGACGCCCTGTCTGGCGGACTTCGCCATCCCTCATGACAACTACCTTTTCTCCTAAGGTCATCGCCTCAACCTGGTCGTGGGTGACATAAACGATGGTGGTGTCTATCTGGCTATGCAACTGTTTGAGTTCAAGTCGTACATTTGCCCTCAGCCGTGCGTCTAAGTTACTCAAAGGCTCATCCAAAAGAAAAAGCTTAGGCCTGCGCACTAACGCGCGGCCCATGGCCACCCTCTGGCGCTGTCCACCCGATAGTTCCCTCGGTTTTCGGTTAAGAAGGTCATCAATTCCGAGGAGACTGGCAGTATCGAGGACCTTTTTCCGGATTGTTGCCTTTGGAACCCCCCGCATGCGAAGCCCGAAACCAAGATTCTTTGCCACGGTCATATGGGGGTAGAGGGCATAGCTCTGAAAGACCATGGCCACGTCCCTGTCACGGGGGGTAAGACGGTCAACCGAATGACCATCAAGCTCAACAGTGCCCTTGTCTTGCGGTATGAGGCCTGCAATAACATTGAGCAAGGTGCTTTTCCCGCAGCCTGACGGACCCAAAAGAACGCAGAACTCGCCATCTTCTACGTGTAGATCCACCCCGGAAAGGGCTACTGTTTTCCCGAATTGCTTACCAATTTCCTTTAGCGTTAGAGAAGCCATTTTCAGTCTTTCATTGCCCCGGAGGTCATACCCCGCACCAGGTAGCGTTCAAAAAAAAGAAAGAGAAACAAGATCGGTAGAGTAACCAATACCGACGCGGCCATTACCAATTGTTTGGAGAGATGAACACTACCGGCCAACTGGACGACGCCCCTGGAGAGGGTGAATTTATCGGGGGTGTCCAAGAACATGAAGGCGAACAGGAACTCATTCCACGCGATCATGAAGGTGTACAGGGCTACGCTTGCCAGGGCGGGTGCAGAGAGGGGGATGATGATCCGCCAGATAACGCCAAAACGGGTGCATCCGTCAATGAGACCGGCGTTTTCCATCTCGAGCGGGAGGGTCTTGAAGTAGCTCCTGAGCATATAGAGGGCAACAGGAAGGGTCTGGGCCAGATATACTAAGATCAGCACGTTAATGGAATCCCTTAGCCCCATATGTGAAAAAATCACGTAAAGAGGGATTACCAGGACAATGGCCGGGAACATATAGATAATCAGGATGCTGTAGGACATGAACGATTGCCCCCTGAAACGGAGTCGTGTTACGGCGTATCCCCCCACCGTTGCTAAGGCTACGGATAGCGCTACCGTAATGATGGAGACATAGAAGCTGTTTAAAATATACCTGACAAAGCCATGATCAAAGAGGACGTCATAATAGGCGCTAAGATCGATCTTGTGGATATCCAACCCTAAATTGGCAGGATTCATGAGGATCTCTTCTAAAGGCCGCAAAGAGGAGGCTATCATCCAGTAAAAAGGAAAGGCCACTATAACGACAAAGAAGATGATCCCCGCGATCCTGATAGAGCGGATAATGCAATTTTGCAATCGTTCTCTGCTCATGATGTGTTCAAAGTCCAAGGTTCAAAGTTCAAGGTTAAAGGTCTAAAGTCCTATACCCGCAACTTGGCGCCCTTGGCCCTTCAATCAACAATCATCAATCGACAATCATCAATCCAAAGGCCCGCAACCCCCAATATTCAATTTTCAATCTTTAGGCTCCAGCGGAAATAGATGAAAATAAAGAGAGCAAGAACCCCGAACAGGATCATTGCAGTAGCCGAACTGGCGCCTATGTTGAACTCGCCAAAGGCGTAATCATATACATCCAGGGGGAGAACCTTTGTCCCCGCCTGTCCCCGTGTGAGCAGGAAGATATCGTCGAATTTGTTGAACGTCCAGATGAATCTGAAGAGAAAGAGTGTGGAGAGGACAGTTATAAGCTGCGGCAGGGTAATATGAAAGAAACGCTGAAAGGGTGTAGCCCCGTCCACTGATGCCGCATGGTAGAACTCATCCGGTATTGCCTGGAGACGCGCAAGGATAAAGAGGAATGCAAAGGGGAAATAACGCCATCCCTCAAAGAGGATCACCGATGTGAGAGCCAGGGGGATACGAAAGCCGATGCCCATAATATCAAGGTCAAGCCAGCGCTGGGAGAGGAAGGGGATCGGCTGGGTCAGGAGGCCATGGTCTACTGCGAACCGGTTGAAGACGCCCAACTGGGGGTCTAAGATAAAGCTCCAGGTAAAGGTGACAGCCACTACAGGGGCGATATAGGGGGCGATGAAAAGCCCCCTCAAGAGGGCACGCCCACGGAATTCTGTATGGACCAGCAGGGCCGCCATCAAACCCAAGAGAATAGAGAGGAGGCTTCCTCCGATGGTATAGACCAGAGTGGTCAAAAGGACTGTCCCAAAGTCAGGATCTGAAAAGACCTTTTGGAAATTGTCTAAGCTAAGGTTGAATTGAAAAAGGGCATCTCCCCTGAGGTCAGCCAAAGAAACCGGTTTTAAGGAGATCCAGAAGTTCCAGATCACCGGGAAGACAACAAAGGCAAGTACAACCGCGAAGGTAGGGGCCAGCATCCAGAAGGCAAGACGGGACTCCCTATGGTGTTTACTGCTGACGGTCATTTATCTTCCTAACCCGGATAAACCGGAACCAAAGAAGTCTCTCGCAAAGAGTTAGAATAGTTTAAAACCAAACCGCATAATTATCCTAAAAGCTGTCAAATAACCCATCGTGCCAGCTAAGGTATTAGCGTTCTGCAATCAATTACTTATAACTATTGCCGCGTAAACGAGCTTGTTTTTTCGAAGAAGATAACCTGGGCTTTTTTCAATCGACAATCATCAATCATCAATCATCAATCTAAAGCCCTTACTCTCTCATTCATCAGCCGGGCGGCCTCTTCTGCGTTCAATTCCCCGTCAAGAAAGCGTTTGAGGATCTCGGGGATGATCTTTGTGCCATAGATCTTAGATACAAGGGCGCCTCTTGCCCCGCCAACCCCGCCAAGGCCCCACCGGTCAAGTCCATCCACGCTCGCTGTCATGCTTTTGGCCACGGACATCCCGTAAAAGCGGGAGATCTTATCTTGGGTGGTTACTCCAAAATCGAGGTCCATCCAGCCGTTAATAAAACATTCTGGCGCAACCTTAGTCCCCTTGCGAACGGGCAATTTACCCTCTGCCGCCATACTCAACCACCTCAGGTATCCTTCGCTTAGAAGAAACTCCACCCACTGTTTGGCAGGGGCCTTAGCCGCATCTCGTGTTATCCCTATGCAGTTTACCTGCCCGTATTGGGCCGATCCGTTTGGCCCGTGTATGACAGTAACAAAACCGGTATTTTTCGCCAGAAACCCCGGTTTCTTATTTATAATATCAGGCAAAACAGGCTGGTCTTTTCGAAGCCCGGAGAGTTCATCCAAGATAAATGGTGACCAGATGATCATGGCTGCTCGACCGGAAAGGTAGTCCATCCGTGTATGCAACCAGCTTATGTTTCCGGGTGGGGTAAAATGGGAAAGGGCCTTGTAAAATCGGAGTGTCGCTGCCATTTCGGGGGTATTAAGGTTGATCTCCTGGTTTGGGTCTCCGGTTCGACCTGCCAATCTAACCCCGTTGGAGAGGGCAAGGTGCTCAAATACTTGTTGGGTATAGGTCTGACCCGGATCTGTTGCAACCTCGAAGCCCCACATTCTCGGTGGATTATTCAGGGTCTTGGCTGCCTTCAGGATATGATCCCAGGTGTCGGGTATTGAGAGGCGCTTTTTCCTAAAGAGGTCCTTGCGAAAGAGAAGGAGCTGGCCCCATGCATCTAAAGGTACTGCGGCATAGCCGTTCTTGACCCATACGAGGTCTAAAGGTCCCGGGCTGAAGGTCTCCTTACCGAGGGAGACCACCACCTCGGTGGAGGACCGCGCATCGAGTATCCCGGCCTGTTCCCAGCCGATGGTGAAATCAATGGGATGGTATAAAACATCGGGGAGAGACCTGGCAGCGTAGGCTGCTGTGACCTTTGCGGCTAAAAAATTCTCCTCTACAGGAATTATCCGGACGGCAATTCCAGTTTTTTTAGTGAATCCACGAGCGATATCCTGCTGGATGCGAAGACGGTCCTTCTCCACTTCCGTGGTCCAGAAGGTTATCTCATCCTTAGCGCTAACCAGGTTACCACTCATTATTATGAGACTGAGGATGGTCAATAGGGACAAGGTTATCGTTTTCATTATGTTCTTATCCCTCCTGATTCAGATAGGGAACATTGGAATAACGGGATGAATATACTACGCAATAACTGTACCACGTTTACTCACGAAAGGCGGACTCTGTCAATGCATTCTCTGATTTGCTTGGCCAAAAACTTCACTTGGGGCTCCTGAAGCATGTTCCTGTGTGAAGAAGATATGGGATGTGTCTCTATTTCAGCAGCTAATGTTGACCAGCCGGATTTTGGATCCGGCACGGTCCCGTCACCAGGATCCTCTAAGTTGAAAAGTATTACCCGACCCGGATAAGGTCTTGATCTGTATCGTTCTACAGCTTGCATATTGGTCTTAAGGACGTGCTTTCGGTTTGCAAGGTGACCATATTCCAAATCCACGGCCAGCACTGATGAGAAATTCTGTGGCCTGTTTCTCATCTTTCGTTTCACTTTTGCCCATAGATAACGGATCCATCCATGAGTTCCCATCTTCAAGAAACAACCGACACAGTTGAGGTAGTAACGATAATATTTCGAGTCAGGGCGGGGAGCCCACGTATCGATCAGGACCAACAGGTCGACTTGATGGCCTTGAGCAAGTAGTTGTTGCGCCATCTCCACTGAGACTATTCCACCGTAACACCAGCCGCCCAAAATGAAGGGTCCCTCGGATCTAAATGAAAGCAATAACCGGACGTAGTAGGCTGCCATCTCTTCAATGCTTGTATGAGCCTGCTCCGGTTGATACAGGCCGAGGGACTGGAACCCATAACATGGCTGATCCGGTCCCAAATGATGTACCAAATTGCCATAGCCCAGGATATCCCCTGGGGTTGTATGAACCAGAAATAAGGGTTGACGAGATCCGTTGGGTTGAAGGGGGACCAGGGAGGACCAGGAGGTTAGCTCCTTGTCTGTTAGTGATTTCGGGTCCAGAACCGCAGCAAGGTCGCCAATAGTCTGATGCTTGAACATCTGTTGCGGGGTAAGGTCGAGACCCTCGCGGTGGGCCCTGTCTAAGACCTGCAGGGTAAGCAGGGAATGACCGCCTAATTCGAAGAAGTTGTCATGGATACCGACCCTCTTGATGCCAAGGACCTCAGACCAGATATGCGCCAGCACGTTTTCCGTTTGATTGCGAGGCGCTACATACGGCTCGTCCGATTCGATCCCTGTCACTTCTGGTACGGGAAGTGCTCTACGATCCACCTTACCGTTAGGGCTTAGAGGAAAAGCCTCCATGTGGACAAAGGCGGAAGGCACCATATATTCCGGGAGTTTATCTTTCAGAAATCCGCGCGGTTCCGCTTGGGAAGGCGATCTCCCCTCCTTTGCGGTCCAGTAAGCTGCCAAGTATTTCTGCCCCGGTACGTCCTCCCTCAATATGACCACCGCCTCACGGACCGAGGGATGCTGTTCTAAGACCCTTTCTATTTCTCCCGGTTCCACACGGAAGCCCCGGAATTTCAACTGGAAATCGGTTCGGCCCATAAATTCGATATTGCCGTCCGTAAAATAGCGGACCAGATCGCCGGTCTTATAAAGCCGGTCATCGGGTTTGTCACTGAAGGGGTTCTTGATGAATCTCTCGGCCGATAGTTCGGGGCGGTTGAGATAGCCCCTGGCAACGCCCGCTCCACCGATTAACATCTCACCCGGAATCCCTATCGGAAGAGGTTGAAGACTCTTGCTCAGCACATAGATCTGAGTGTTTTCAATGGGTCTGCCGATGGGGAGTTCAAGCCCTTCATTTTCCGCTTCATAGAGTGCATCAGGCTCATAGACAAGGGATACCACGGTACATTCCGTGGGACCATAGGTGTTTAACCATCTGGTCTGTCCACTCGTCAGTTTGGACCAGGTTGAATAGGCCGAAGCCGATGCCTTTTCTCCGCCCACAATAACCACCCTAAGGTCAGATGGGAGGGATCTCTCTGAAAGGGACAGACCGTGTACCAATTCATGCCAGTAGGCGGTGGGGAGGTCAATAACCGTAATGCCATATTGCTCAATCCAGTCCAGGAAACCTGTTGTGGATCCTAACATGTCCGCGGATCGGAGAATCAAGGCAGCGCCCTTTGTCCATGCGCAAAAAAGTTCCTCTACCGAACCATCGAAATTTATGGAGAAGAATTGGAGCACGCGATCCTCGGGTACGATGCCGTATTGCTTGGATACGGCAACTGCGAGGTTTACGACCCCCCGGTGGGGGACAAGCACCCCTTTGGGTTGACCTGTGGAACCGGATGTATACATCAGATAGGCAAGATCTTTCGGGCCAGACCGAACGGACGGGTTTTTTTTCTTCTGTCGCCCCAATAGCTCCTGATCCTGGTCCATTACCACCACTCGAGCCCGGTGCTCTGGCAAATATCCTGCCACCTGTTTCTGGGTCACGATGACGGGCACCTGAGAATCATGGAGCATAAACGCGAGGCGGTCTTCGGGATAGCCCGGATCTAAGGGCAGATAGGCCCCTCCGGCCTTCAGGATCCCCAGGACTCCCACGCACATCTCAAAGGAGCGTTCCACAAAGAGCCCCACCGGCACGTCGGATTTCACCCCAAGACTCAGCAGATAATGGGCTAATTGATTGGCACGTTGATTCAATTGATCATAAGAGAATTCCATATTATCATGAACCACGGCAGTGGCATCGGGCGTCCGCACAACCTGGGCCTCGAACAGTTGATGAATGCACTTATCTTCAGGGTACTGGGACTCAGTGACGTTCCACTCAACCAATACCTGGTCTTGCTCCTCCTTTGACAGGAGCGGTATTGAGCCTAAGGTCCTCTTAGGCTGGTCTACCATCCCTTCAAGAATGGTCCGCAGATGCGTAAGCATTATCGAAATGGTCGCCTTGCCGTAGCGGGATCTATCGTATTCTATCCTCAAAAGGAGTTCAGACTCCAGATATCCTGACAGGGTGAGGGGGAAGCTGGTCTGTTCGAGAAGGGTCAGGTTCCTGTTTTCCCACAATCCTCCCAGGGCCTTAAGGGCCGAGCTAAGGAGGAAGTTTTCAAAGACAACGAGCGTCTCAAAGAGGGGCACGCCACGGGGGACATCACTCCATCCCTGAATATCGATTAGGGGGACATGTTCATGTTCCCTGACTGCAATATGCTGTTCCCGCAGTTTCTTGAGCCATGGTCCCAATTCGACATCGGACGGTACCATTACTCGGACCGGTAAGGTATTAATAAAGATGCCTACCATGTCCTCTGAGCCTGCAGACGACCAGTGTCGACCCGCTCGTGTAGCGCCGTAGACAACATCTTCTTCGCCACTATACCGGCTCAATAAGAGGGCCCAGGCCCCCTGAAGAATAGTGTTGACAGTGACTTTATACTGCTCTGCCAAGAGGCGTAGCGACGATGTCATAGATTGTGACAGCCTGATCTCCTCCTCTCCATGTCCTTCCTCCCCGCGAGATTCCTTGTCGAATTGTCCTTCTATCCTCATCTGTGTGGGAGCGGTAAATCCTTTGAGGGTCCCCAGCCAGAAAGCCTCTGATTCAGATTTGTCCTGCTGCCGTATCCATTCAATATAATGGCGGTAAGGCCTCGGGCTTTCAATCTCAAGATCCTGGTCATGACAGGCAGTCTCGTAGAGGGAAAACACTTCTCTCAAGACAATGAGAAAGGAGCGACCATCCAGAAGCGAGTGGTGAAAGGTCCAGAGAAAGTCATATCCAGCCTCATCAATCTGGAATAGTGCGAAACGCATCAAGGGCGGCTCATTAAGGGCAAAGCCACGATGCCTGTCGGACCTGAGGTAGGATCTTAGGCGTGCCTTCTGCTCCTCTTGTGACAAATCACACCAGTCCTGTCGATCCCACGAGAGTTTGATCTGGTTGTGGACATCCTGAAGGGGTTTATCGATCCCCTCCCAGCGTAAACTCGTTCTCATGACACTATGGCGCTCAATGACCTTTTCCCACGACGCTCTTAGTACGGAAGGATTGAGGTCTTCATGAAGCCTTATTATTATCTGCTCCACATCCACGCCGGGTTCCTGGGCCGAAAGAGTATCGAACAACATCCCTTGTTGCATAGGTGAAAGGGGATAGGATTCCTCCACACCAGGGATTTCAGGCTCTCTTTCAATCCCGGGCCGAGAGAGCTTTGAGATCCGCTGTGACGTGTCCGAAACCAGGGCGTTTAGTATTTTTAATAGATGCATAGTAATTCCCTCGATTGTCTTGCCGATAAAGAGATCCGGATTGTACTCAAACCGTCCTTATTGCCATCAGGCATAAGAAGGACTCGATCGCCGGTCTTGTAAAGCTGTGCACCGGCCTTGTTCGAAAAGGGGTCCAGGATAAAACACTCTGCTGTCAAATTGAGCCGGTTCAGGTACCCATGGGCCACGCCCGCACCTCCGATACAAAGCTCCCCGGGTTCTCCGGCAAGGACCTGTTTCCCTCCTTCGCCAAGGAGATATATCTGCGTATTTTGGACAGGTTTGCCGATAGGTGTATTTTCGTGCAGGTCATTTTCCGGGCCTGATATTCGAAACGTTGGTGGATGCAAACGTCAGGAAAGGGCGGTTGGGCAGGGTTTAAACCTGCGGAGCTGGAATATATAACCATATCCTCGTTGCCCCCTTGCTACATTTTGTAGGCTGTTTGAGTGGATCATTCCCGCACAAGGCAGGATCAACACTCTTTTTGGCTCAATTATTTGGCAATTATGAAGGATGGATAGTATAGTATACAACAGCTTTCGGATTTAGTAAAACCGAAAATGTTTTGCTGAAAAACAAACCTGGCGGATTCGTAAAGAATCCAACTCTTTCTTTTTCAGCGGAAAACCCTGTCGAAGATCCCCGCACATAGTGCGGGAGAACCTGTGAACGCGTATCTTAACCTTTTCTGCCTCGTTAAGTCATGGAAAAGAATGGATCATCTGAATGGCTGTTACCTCCGGTACGTCTGTGGGTTGAGGAGAACTCCGTCCATATATGGAGGGCCTACCTGCCTAAGGAACGGCCTCGTCTCGCCCTTTTCATGAATACCCTCTCATCCGATGAACATGCCAGAGCCGAAAGATTCCTTCGATCCGAAGACAGGATTGCATTCGCATTGACCCGGGGCATTCTACGTTGTGTGCTTTCAAAATATATTGATACTACACCTGAAAAGATCCATTTCGAATACACATCCTTTGGCAGGCCCTGTCTGTGCGCAAATCTTGCAAAACCTATGCTTAACTTCAATGTCTCTCACTCAAACCGGTGGGCCCTGTTTGTTTTGGGGGAAAACCGGGAAATAGGGATAGACGTGGAATACATCCGGGCCGAGTTAGACATAGTGGGTATTTCAAGGCGTTTTTTTTCGCCACATGAGACTCATCTCATCGCATCTGCTCCAGAAGATGAGAGGCAAAGACTCTTCTACGAAATATGGGTTCGAAAGGAGGCTTATGTAAAGGCCATGGGAAAGGGGTTGTCAATCCCCTTGAGTCGATTTACCGTGCCTTTGGGCTCTTGTACGTCTGTGACCCTGTATCCCGATTTTGGAAAAAAGATTTGAGTATCCGGAAATTGACCATGTTTTCATAAGTCAAAATAACACAAAAGTCTTCATTCATGACTTTCGGCCATCTGTAAACTAATGTGAGTTAATTTAAGACAACTGCTTCTCAAAAGAAAATTCCATTCTTTTGCCTTGGGGTCCAATAACATGCAAGGCATTTATCTTTTCAATTGCCTTTGAGAGTTTCTCCATCATTAACTTGTCTTTTTTGTTGTAATCCAGGATTATCTTGCGGACATCATCAGTTTCTTTGATTGTTGCGGGAAGGTGAATGATCTTGTGCAGTAGATCCGTCATGCTCATTGGCTTGCCTCCTAGAAAATGCTTGATGAAATACGCATACAGATTTGCCAGACTCACTCGATGAAATGTCACTATCTGATCAAGCTCAACATCGACTTTGTAGATTGTTTCTTTTCCCTGCAAACGAAGCCATTCACGTCTGTGCTTTCTCAGGAGTCTAAATTGATCAGGGTGCTCCTTTTCAATCTTTTTGATTTCTTTCTCGTGCTTTGCAATCTGTTTCCCATACGATTCAAGCTGCCCTCTTAGCTTTTCAGATAGTTCACGTTTGCCATGGATAATCTCGCTTTTATTCCTAAGCCGACGTTCCTTTGGAATAAGTTTTGCTATTGACGCCTCGAGGACTCCTATATCTTCCAATGGTTTCCTGAGAACCTCTGTCAATCTGTTGATCATCTTTGCTGCATGGCCTTGTCGTTCTGCAATTTTCTCGTCTTGGACCTTCTGTTTCCCATATCCTGCAACTCTATGCAAGGAGACTGTAGATTTCATTGATTTGAATTGCAACTCTTGTGCTGGCCACCGATCAAAGTACGACCGCACAACCTCACTGAGGCCTGCTGTTTCCACAGGAAGACTGGTGAGTAACACTGTCATCTTGCCATTATCCCAATCTATCTTTATACCACGTGTTCTTATCAGATATCCTTTTTCCTGGGAATCCTCGAGTTCTATAACAACCTCTCGTAAAGTTGCTTTCCCATACCGGTAGCGCTTAGGTCGCCCTATCCTGTTAATTTTCCGGTCTTTCCACTGATTGTCGTCTAAAGGGGTAATGTAATGATACTTGTCTTGAGATGCAAAGGCACGCAGAGTCTTTACACTGTTACTGGCTCCATCCATAACCAGCACACGGGTAACAGACGTCCTGGAACCCGGTACCTCTTGAATTGTCCCCTCAATTCTCTCGAACATCTCAAGAATATGCTCCCCACAAGGGCCATGACCTGAATATGTTTCAAAATAAACAGGGTGACCAAAACTATCATGGATAAAGACGTGTTCCAAACATCCCATTACCCGTCCAATCATCGTAACTTTATTCTGCTTCACACGCCTTGAACTCCAAACAGCTTTTGTATTACCATCAATGTAGTAACACAGAAATGTTCGGTGGCTGAGCTCCTTCATCTCAGGCCCCCAGCATTTGGCCCAAAATGTCACTAGATTTTGGAGCAGATTCTCCGACACGCCGAGATACTTTAATTCATTCAGGTATTTTGTCAAAGAGCTCTGCTTGTAATTAAATCCGGCAAAGTGCTTTACCTCTTGACCCAGTGCTGAATCTACTGTTCGGATGCCGCCGTTCATCGTTATTACTGGAAGAGACAGAATCGCTAAGCTTTTGCGCTCGATAGTCCTTATATCATCGCGAATCACATTCATCGATTTCCAATTCTTCTGACGCCGTTTTTCCGTAATAGATTCAAATCGGCTCTTTCTGACATCTTCACGCTGATTGTATTCAGCTGTAAATCTTCCAAACTTATCACGTCCTTCTTTGTCAAAAGAACCTTCAGCGTTCCTAAAAACCTTTGTTCTCTTAAGTGATTTAACACTTTTTTTTATGGCATCCGCTGTCATCTGCGGCCATCCAAGATGATACGCCAGTGCTATTATCAACTCAAAACCTCCACACGAATTATGCTGAGGCTCCACCTTATGCTCATGCTCTCGACGCCTCCCTCTTGTGCGGTTCTGCCTATCAGGATTCAGTCTTTGGAGGAGCCTCGTTACACCGGACGGACTCAACGTAACGCCAAATCTCTTGCTAAGCGCTTCCTGTATCCATTGTAGACTTATGTCTGAATTACTCTCAACACAACCCGCAACGAAGGCCTCACCTTCACCCGTGAGCTTCCTGTTGCTTCCCTCACTCCTTTTATCACGTAGGCCTGATTCCCCGAACTCCTTCAATCTGCTTTTATAGAGATAGTATTGTGAACAGCTAAACGGAACGTTGTATTTATCGAAGAACTCTGTTATTGTACATCCTGATTTTTCTATTCTACTTAGCCAGGCTATGATGCTTTTAGCGCGGTCGTCACCCTTATCGACAACAATCTTGATCTTCTGGTTTCGTATGGCTTCGTTCAGCATACGTAACCATATACACTATATCCTAACTAAAGTCAACTATTATTTTTGATGGCCGAAAGTCATGTATTAGAAAGCATCCGTTTGGCTCCCGTACCGTCTACCGTCCTTGACATCGGATGTGAAGGAGGTAGATGGTCAAAACTGATCTTTGATTTGGGCAGGGTGTTTTTGTTCTGTCCTATACAAGAAATAATATCAAATAGTTGAATAAAATGCTGGACAAATGTCCCCAGATGGAGTATGTAATCAGTCAGGTGTCACTTCAATCCGGGGTTAACAGCGTTGAACATTAAAGAAGTCCTTGTCCAGGCCGTCTGTCCGCTTGAAGAAAAACGTTTTCAGCGATTGATGCAGGAGCATCATTACCTGGGTGCTCTGCGCAAGATCAGTGAAACCCTATGGTATGTCGCTACCTTCGGTGATCAATGGGTCGCTCTTCTGA